>Ga0007791_10000034_pt1 | contig 29660 bp, 46 predicted proteins | sample CryBogmetaGMA05M_FD_60368 | JGI IMG/M metagenome (GOLD analysis project Ga0007791, IMG submission 60368) | Freshwater microbial communities from Crystal Bog, Wisconsin, USA - MA0.5M | ecosystem: Environmental > Aquatic > Freshwater > Lake | place: Crystal Bog, Wisconsin, USA | collected 2009-07-06 | reverse complement strand
TCCAACACCAGCTACGCCAACTCCTGGTCCTGGTGCTGCTACTCCTGGTGCTACCCCAACACCGAATCCAAACACACCGACGCCATCAAAGGGCTGGTGGAACGACGGCTGGGATGCGGTCACCAGCCATGTTGGAAGAAACCGAGGGCGGTACGCAGCGGGCGGTCTGGCGGCAGGCTTGGCATACATGCTTGGTAACAGCCTGGACTACGAGCAGTACCCAGTCCAAGGCAGCGAAGGTGATCCCTTTGCACCAGCTCCCCAGCCATCGAGCGACATCGAGGCCGAAGGCCAGGGCGGTGGTGGCGTTGATGGCATGGGTTCGCCAGCCGGAAAGACCCTATCTCAGATGACGCCTGTCGAGAGAATCAGATACATGCGGGAAATGGAGCTGAGAAACCGGCACCTTACGCCCATGACAATGAGGAGGCCTTACTAATGAGCGACGTTATCCGCAGCCTTTCAGGAAACAGTGCAAAGAACGCACGGAAGGGCATGGCCGACAATGTGCCAGACGAACAGCTCACCCCAGAGATGCTGGAGCGCAAGGGGTATCACCTCTACCAAAAGCAAGTACCTCACCTGCCCGGCACGGGCTATCACGTTTGGGATCAGACCCTGAACGATGGTGCCGGCGGGTATGCAGAACGGGCTCCAGATCCCCACAAGATAGCCGGCCTGCCTTTTGCCGACATCGAGGGCAGGGCTCGGGCCTTTGGAATTGACCATAGCAAGTATTCACCGGACATGAGGCCCCAGCTTGAGGCTGACGTAGCGGCTGCCGAATCCAACCACCAACGCCGGGCCAAGAGATTCGATGCTGTGCCCGTGGCAGGCGGTGGACACAAGTGGGTGCCCAATCAGTACACAAAAACAAACAACGAACAACAACAGGCAGAACGACACCTCCAGCAAGAGTGGGCTAAGTTTCAGAGGGAAGGACGGGCAGCCGGCGTCACTTTCCAGGATTTCAAGACTGCGTACTACGGAGACAAGGACGGCAAGGATGGAAATGGTGACGGGGTGCCTGATCCCATAGTGCCGGGCGGCCAGGAGAGCCACGCCGAACGTGTTCGCAGGCTGAGAGAAACTTACACCAATGACTTCAGGGCTACTCGGGCGGCCAATACCAGGGAGGCCATTGAGACCAGGGCCCGGCAGGACGCCATGGCTGCACGGCTAGGTGTTCACCGTGGGCATGTCGTGTTTCACGATGACCTGATGAACGCCCGCAGCCCAGAAGAACTCATCAGAACTCTCATTGCCTACCACAACATCAACCCGCAAAGCGGTCTCGGGACCATGGCGGCCCTGGTGAACAAGGGTGAGTCTGACGAGCGTATTGCCGGCAAGACGGCAGAGATTGCCCGAGAAAAGAACAAGAGTGGTTTTGACAAGTCTCAGGATGCGGCGGCCAGCATTGGTCCGATCAGCTCCCCTGAAGACTTTGAAGCGTGGGGCACCCACTACGACAGCCAGGGCCATGCAGGAGCTACACCCCAGCTCCGGTCAGCCCACATCGTCAACAACACCACCAGTGCAGCCAGGAATGCACTCCAGAACGTAAACCAACCTGGGCAGATGGAGATCCTCAGGAAGTGGACCGAACACTTCATGAACTCTAATCCAGGGGAAGGTCGAGGTGACTACGACAAGTGGCTGGCCCATCTCGGTCAGACTAATAGCCCAAGAATGCGGGCACTCTGGGAACGCCTGTCAGGCAAAGGTGTCAGAAACTGGTCGGAGTGGGTTGCCGAAAGCATGGGTGGAGGTGCTGAACCCACGGCTCAAGCTGGAGGAATCTAATCCATGGACGGCTTCTTCACCGAGCCCCAAGGAAGAAGACGCCCTAGCCAGATCGGCTTCGGCGGGTTCTACGACAACGAGCAGCCGCTCAACAAGACCCAGCTCACACCGGAACAGCGGGAGGCCCTGCTTGAATCGGTTGGCAACCGGTCCATGCAGGCAGCCGAGGGTCTGTTCGACATCATCGATACCCCGGCCTCTTGGCTACGGGACATGCTTGCCGGCGTTCAAGTCGGCTCAGGCACTGACTCAGGGGGATTGCTCGATTCTTGGAACCTCAGGCCCGACAAGGATGCCTTGGGTGGGTGGGGCAGGCCACTGGCAGAGTTCGCTGTCGGAGCCACCCTCGACCCCCTGAATCTTATTGGTGTGGGTGTTACTAGTAAGGCAGGCCACGCCCTAAAGGGTGCCGGCCTGATGGATGACGCCACCCGGGCCATGTCCCGGAAGCTCATTGCCAACAACGCCCTGGATTCCAACTACGCCCAGAACGCCCTAAAGACCTGGGAAGACCTGGGCCGGGGTGCCAACGTCGCCAACCCCACCTCACTGGACATTGCCAACGACCTGTCAGACCTAGATCTAGCAGCCCGTCCGCTGGCAGGAACCCGTCAGTCACGGCGGAACATGAACCTGGGCGAGATGGCCGCAGCCCAGCCCAACCCAGCCGAAGCCACCCGCAAGATCGATAACGCCCTCACTGGCATGGGTGGGAACGAAACCTTCCAGGACCTTGCCGGCCAGACGCTCTCTCATGACATTGGGCTGAGACTACCCTTCTCTGACTACGCCTTTACTGGCACGAACATTCCTGGTGGTGAGTGGGCAGCCAAGGGGTTGGACAGAGTTGGTCAAACTATCCGCTGGTCTACCCCCATGCGGCATGCTCATGCTGCCTTCAACTCCGATGTCGGCGGGGCCACAGACGAAGCCGGCCAGATCTTCGGCACCATCCTGAACACTGCCAAGAGAAAGGGCGGCGAGGAGGGGCGAGCTGCGGTCACCCGAGAGCTGATGGAGATCGCCCCGTTACTCAAAGACCCCAACATCAACAAGAGCCTGCGGAGAATCCTCGATGGGTTCCCGGACGCCAGTGACACGGCCCTGCTCCAGCGGCACCCAGAACTCCAGCGGTTTGTGAACAGGTGGCACGGCACTCCTACCACCAAGGGTCTAGCCAAAGAGATGCTGGACATGAGGGCCGAGTCGGGCATGGCATCGTTCCCCCTGAAGGACGCCTTTGGTGGGAAGTATTTCCCCCGCCATGTCGATGACCTCTCGTTCGCCAGCAAGATTGAGGCTGACGGAATAGGCGGGTCTGCCCAGAAGGGCCGGGCTTTCTCTGGCATGACGGATGACCAGATCGCCAGACGGAAAGCCTTTCACGCCCCGGGCTCCACCGACACTATCAATGACCTCTCCAATGACATTGAGGTAGCCGGTCCCAACAGGCTCAAGGGCACCGACGAAGAGGCAGCCCAGTACATCAAGCAAAGAATGGATGCCGAGATTGCCAGCCGTGGGATCACCGGGGCGGACTACAGCATGGAGTCGGCCCGCAAGATGGCCAGGACTCTGCACCAGCTCGACGCCAAAGCCCTCGATGCCAAGGTCCCCATGTTCGGGAATGGCATTGCCGATGACTTTGAAAAGTACATGGTCGGCAACCACCAAGGGGCGGCAGTCAACGAAGCCCTCATGGACTTACTGGCTAAGGGTGCCAAGAACATCCCGTACAACATGGTCCCAGAAGGCAACCATGTCAGGATTTCCAAGGCTATCAAGGACCTGGGCCTGAGGACGGTGGAAGACTTCTCCAATCCCGCCAACCGATATGTTTTAACTCGGGGCCGGCTCAACTCCACGCTCATCGGTGCCCGGCAGGAAGTCCTCGACAGGCTCCAAGCACGGTTCCCTGGTGGTGTTCAGGAACTCAGGAAGGTCTCCATCGACAAGGACACCCTTCGCCGGCTGTCTAGGATTGCCGACTTCTACGAACGCCCTGAAGTTCAGTCCAAGTGGCTCGATACCTTGGACCGGTGGACTGCCATGTGGAAAGCGTCCATCCTTGCATGGCCGGCTAAGTTTGTTCGTGATGCCTACAGTGCGTTAGTGGTCAACGCTACCGAGATCGGCAGCACAACCGACTTAGTTCAGGGATACGCCGGTGCCAAGGCTTTAGTGCAGGGTCAGTTGGACCAGCTCGATCAGGTCATAGAACACATCCCTGCCTACAAGGGCATGACCAAGGCCACTCGTCTGGCCGCGTTCCAGGAAACTCTCAGTGCCGGCGGTGCCATTGAAGGCCTGCGGGACATGGACTACGGGGACTTTGCCAAGAACTCTAACCTCGGGGCTGGTGCTTTAGATCGAGCCCTGCCTGGAATGAACCCCGAGACCACCCTGGGGTATCAGGCATGGGACTTGGCCACTGGCAGGACGCCACTGGGCTCAGATAAGGCCGCCTATTCAGAGCTAGGCAAGAACTGGGACCGGGTGTTTGACCTCGGGCGGGACAACCCCAGGGATATTGGCAACCCGATCTTGAGGTGGGGCTCTAAGGAAGGTGCGACCACCGACAAGATCAATCGAGTGGCCGGCATCATTGGGCTTATGCGTCAGGGAGTGGATGGCATGGAAGCTATCCGCAGAATGAAGGCCGCCCATATCGACTACGGTAGTCTCACCAGGGTAGAGAGGGACTTCTTCAGAAGGCTCATGCCCTTCTGGGCCTATACCTCCCGCATTGGGAAGTGGACCGCAGAAAAGATCTTTGAAAACCCAGCAGGAAGATATTCCCAGCTTACTCTTCGGGCACCAGACGAGATCCTTAATTCAGACGAGGGCGGCTACGTCCCTGAATCCATCAGATCCAACTACGGCATCCCCAACGGGAAGCTGTTTGGTGTGATCGGCGGTAATACCTTTGGGGAAACCAAGGAAGGCGTGACTCCCTGGCTCACAGACATTGATCTCCCAGGCACGGACCAGATCAATATGCTCAAGATGGGCTACGGTGCCGGCGGAACCCCCAGTATTCTTGGGACTCTCTTCAACACCGGGACTGATCTGGTAGGCAAGGCCTCCCACCCTTGGATCAAGGCTGGCTTTGAGTCAGTCACCGGCATTGACAGCTTCACCAAGCGGCCGGTCAAAGAGATGGACACTGCTGCCGGGGAACTAGCAGAGGATCTCCTCGGTATTCCACCCCATTCCATGTGGGGCCAGAAGATCAAGGCCATCAAGCCGATCCTAGACTCCGTGCCTTTCCTGCCTCGTGCCCTCCAGATCACCAACAGAATGATGGATGATGAAAAGGTGCCCGACATCCGGGATCGTGCCCTCCAGATGGGCGTGAATGCCTTCAGTGGAATCAAGTTCCAGAACGTGGATGACAAGGCCCGCCGGATTGACGCCCGCAAGAAGATAGCGGACATGATGGCCGAGGACCCATTGGTCAGGACGTTCAACCAGACCTACGTTCCAGAAGAGGCAGTGCCCTATATTGACCCAGAGTTACTGCAACTCATGGGTCTGGATAGGGAACTGGGTCGAGAGCTGAAACGGGAACGCCAACTGGAGATGGGTATCCCAGTCACAGAAAAACGCCGTGCTAGATCCACCTCCCCAGTTAGCTTCTTTGAATAAGGCATGGGGGCACAGGAGTAGTCTCTGCCAACAGGGTGGGATCAAGGTAGTGCTTCTGAGCCAGATGGGGCGAAAGGTGCCCGAGGAACCGGCTGGCACTTCCCGGGCAGACCATCTCGACCGCCGTGGCCCCACTCCGACGCAACCATTTGGTAGACCCAGACAGCCCCGCCGACTGGACGAGGGGCCGGAACTTGGTGAAGACCCACCGCCGGCTGAGTGCCCACCGGAAGATAGTCCGACCGTCTCCTTTTTCTGCCAGCTCTCGCAGGACACTTGTGCAATCTGGAGACAGGACCTTCCCGAGCGGCTGACCGGTCTTGTGCTGCACCACCCAGAGCCGACCGTCCCGGCACTGGTCAACGCGGAGGTTGTGCAGGTCGCTCATGCGGATGCCGGTCTCGTAGCCGGCCAGCACCCAACCCTTCCAGAAAAGATTCTTCGGACAGCCCGACGAAAAAACGCCGGCTTCTTTACTGCATCGATCCAGCAGCAATCGCAGTTCTTTCTGGCTCCAGGCAACCGGCGGTCGCAGGGGGGCCTTGACTCGCAAAATCTTTCCGATAGGATAGTCGGTCAACTTCAGGTCGAGGGCATGCCGCCACAGCGTCAAGCCCATCCTCCTGTAGTTGGACCGAGTGACCTGGGACAGGGTGATTCCCGCCAGCCACCGGTTGAATACGGAGTCTTGCAGCGTCGATGGAGTGATGCCGGTGACCGCCATAGAGCGGGCCACACGAAACAGTGCTTGCCGATAGTCGGCTGACACTTCTCTTTCATCACAGTAAAGGAGTGCAATCTCAATCATGTCGAACCTTTCCCGCCTGGGAGAGGGAGACATTACCAAGCAGCAAACGGGGCTCAATGCTCCAACCGAGCGACCCCTGACCGAAGCCGTGAGCCCCTCAATTGAAGGCCCCCGGCTTCATAAGCCGGGTGTCGCCGGTTCAAGTCCGGCCGCTGCTATTGGTAATGCCTCTCTCAGTTTTAGTGAAGCTCTTGAGGCCTACCACTCCGACAGAGAGTGGTGGAGCAAGAGCCAGTTGTGGACCCTGTACGACCAGGGTCCTGAGTTCTTCCATGCCCGCTACCTCGCAGGCACCCTGGATAGTACCCCCTCCCCCGCAATGGAGCGAGGGACCCGGGCGCATGAGTGGGCAGAAAATCCAGAGGCATGGTGGGATCGTGTTGTCGAGATCCCTGCCAGCTCTTTAGGAAAAGACGGGCGTTGGACTAAGGCTACTGACGAGTTCTTCTTCAAAGCCAAGTCCGAGAGGCAGGACTGCATCTGCCTGAGTGCAGAGGACATTGCTGACTACAAACAGCAGTTCCAAAAGCTCCTCGACAACGCCACGTTCCGAGCCCTGTCTGAAGAGACGGAGCATCGTGAGTTCTCTATCCGGTGGCAGGACACGATCACCGGCACCAAGCTCCGGTGTCGGCCCGACGCCTGCACCGAGACTGTCATGTGGGATCTCAAGACCACAAGAGACAAGAACCCACAGAAGACGTTCTGGAAAGCAGTCGTGGACTACGGCTACGCATTCCAACAAGTTCTTTACACCGAAGGGGCAAGGGCTGCTGGCATCAACGTCAAGCAGTTCGTCTTCATGGTGACCTCTACGGTCGCCCCCTTTCGCTGCCATGCAGTGGTACTGCCTGAGCAGCTCGTTGATCAAGCAAGGCGGCAGGTGAGGACTGTAGTTGCAGACCTCGGCAATCGCCTTGCTCTTGAAGACTGGCAGCCTGAGGACGGCGGCCAGATTACGACCCTGTTTGTTCCCAAGTGGATTACCAAGGAGGCTGGAAATGGTTCTGGATCACGCGATAGCTGGAGTGAGTAGCTCCCCCGAGTTGGATCAGTACACGGATGCCAAGATCAAGGCTCAGGCCCAGTTCAAGGCTATCAAGAAGTCGGCTACCCACCCGGTAGACAACTTCAGGTTCTCCACTTTCAAGGACTGCACGGACGCCATGCTGCCAGGGCTGCTGGCCAATGGCTTTCCTATGCCCACGTTCGCAACTGGGTATGGACCCAAGGGCTGGGTGATCGTGGCCAAGCTGACCCATAAGTCTGGGCAGTGGGAGTCCAGTGTCATGCCGCTGCCGGCTGGAGCAGATGACTCCCGTGCCGGCATTCAGGCCCTGGCAGCAGACATCACTGAGGCAAAGAAGGTTCTCTTCAAAGCCTTAGCTGGTGGGTGGGAAGAGGGCGAAGAGCCTGAAGCTGAAGAGCCCGTCAAAGAAGAGGCTCCCAAGGAAGAGCCCAAGAAGGGTGAGCCCAAGCCGGTGGTCAAGCCACTGAGCATGATCCAGCGGGCAGAGGCACGGCTAAGAGAGAAGTTCTCGTCCGGTCCTATCGAGGACATCGAGAAGATCTTCAACCACCTGGATCTGTTGGTGGAAAGCAAGGACGTAAAGCAGTCCGAAGTGGACGCACTCAGGAAGAAGTACCTGCCCAAGGAGGATGAAGTCAGTGCTAAGTAACGAAGAGATCGACAAGCTCGAAAACCTGATCGTGTTCTCGGAACTGAACCGGCTCCCGCTGATTCTGTCCCGGGCAATCCCCGCATTGTTTGCGGAACTCAGGGTCGTGAGGGCGGCCCTGGATGAGAAGACCGCCAGCTTTCTAGGAGACCTGATCGATGATCGCCACGGGACCAGCGGTGCCAATAACAGCCAGCCTTCGCCGGCGGCTGATAGCGGATTACATGACAGGGTTGTCGGTGTGGAACCTGCAACTCAAGTACCCGCAGCTCAGAAGGAGGGCAGTGTACCTGACCTTGATGAAGGCGGGGGTCCTAAGAAGGCGAGGGGAAAGTCAGCTCGGGGACGATCCCGACGAGACGGAGATAGCCCGGCGTCGGGACCTTATCAAGAACTCTTGGACGGACGAGCAGGCCAGCAAGCGGTGGGTAGGGAGATCAACCAGCAAGATGGCGGCGGCGGGGCACTCCCTATCGCAGCTCATCCCAAACTAGGAGGTGCTTGATGTTGTCATTGGCAAGAAAGCCGGGCGAGGCAGTGATCCTTCATCACCCCCAGATCGGACAGATCCGAATCATGGTGGTCAGCAGGGAGGACCGGGGCGGCCTTCGCCTCGGGATCGAAGCACCACAGTCGGTGAAGATCCTGCGGGAGGAACTGCTGGATCGGGTGTGGGACAGGAAGATCAAGGAGGAAAACAAGGAGGTGGACAATGCCGGTTAAGTGCCAGTCTCTGCCGCTGTTTGACCACTTACTGAGACCGTACCAGAAGGATGCCATCTCTACCCTGCGGGGGGACTGGCGGGCGGGCCACAAGAAGCTCCTCTTGGAACTGCCCACTGGTACTGGGAAGACACGCACCTTTGTCCTGCTGCCCAAGGAGGGGGCCAGGACATTGGTGATCGTGCCTTTGATTGAACTGATCCCCCAGACGGTGAAGACCATCACCTCCCTGCGGAAGTGCGAGGCCGACGTAGAGCAGGCCGATCTCAGTGCCATCCCCGAGACCGAGTTTGTGGTGGCCAGTTGGCAGACCCTCCTCAGGAACGACAGGTACAAGAAGTTCCTGGGTAAGGTAGATCTGGTGGTGGTGGACGAGGCCCACTGGGGGTTCACTATCCAGGGGCGGGACATTCTCCAGCAGTTGGTGGACAACGGGGCTCGGGTCCTGGGGTGTACTGCCACCGCTTACCGGGCTGACCGCCAGAGTCTCCTCGGGTTCTACGACAAGATCTCCTACTGCTACGGTCTCAGGCAGGCTATTGATGACGGCTACCTCTGCCCGCCGCTGGTGAAAGTCCATTACGTCAAGAGCATCAACCTCTCCAAGGCAGCCAAGAAGGGGTCCGCAGACTTCCATGCCGAGGAGCTGGACAAGATCCTGCGGGCCGAAGAAGTCCTGCATGACATCGCCAACCTGATCGTCCAGCAGCATGACCCGGGCCGGCAGGGATTGGTGTTCGCCCACTCAGTCAAACAGGCTTGCATGTTGAGAGACATGCTCGTTGATCGACATGGAATAGTTGCCAGTCTAGTCCACAGCTATCAGTCCGACGATGAGTATCGGACTGAACTCAAGGCTTTCATGTCAGGGGAAAGGGAGCTGATCATCAACGTGGGGATTCTCACCACGGGCTGGGACCATCCCCCTGTCAGTGAGATCTTTATTGCCAAGCCAACAAAAGCCTTGAACAAGTACACCCAGATGGTGGGCCGTGGAACCCGTATCGACGGTGTTGACATTGAGGGGTTGGCCACGGCGGCTGAACGTAAGGCGGCCATCGCCGGCAGCAAGAAGCCCCACTTCATCATCCACGACCTGACGGATAGCTCCAGATGCCACCAGCTATGCACTGCCCTGGATGTCCTGTGTGACCAGAAGAAGGACTTCAAGGCCAAGGTGCGGGACAAGCTGCCTGAGGAGGGAGCCACCGTCGAGGAGATCGATCAGGCCGTAGCCGACGAACTGGCGGCAGAGGCTGAGATCAAGCGGCTAGAGAAGGAAGCGGAGCGGAAGCGGCGTATGTCCATCATTGCCGGCGTTACGTTCGGCTCTGAGGACCGCGATCCCTTTGCCGCCCCCGACCGGGACAGTGCCAAGCGGCGGGAGTGGAGGATGCCGTTCGGGAAGTTCAAGGGAACCCCTCTGTCATCGCCAGCCATTCCGACCAGCTACATGGAGTGGATGCTCCGAGAGGGGCGGCTCACACCCATGTGGAGCAAGGTGATTCGTGAGGCTGTTGACCGCCGGCACCAGGAAAAGAAGTGGGGCTTGGCCAGTCAAAATTAATTTTTGTAACAACCGTTGACACTGCATTTACAACGGGACTAGCGAACATTCACGCCCTATTCAGAGAGGGGCAGACGGTGTACCACCAGCCGGGGCTGCGGCCAAAACGGTGGAGCAAACCCAGAGGAATCTGGGGGATGAATAGCAACCCGTGCTGCTGACTCCGGGGTTGAATCAGGCGAGGCCCGTCATCCCGGAGCGAAGGACGAAAAGGCCAGTGACTCCGTAATCAATTACGCACTGCCCGCTGTGACCGACCGACCGAGAGGGTTGGATTCTCAGTGACTCTGGCTTCGGCTGGAGTCATTATGCCCTCCCTACTCAAGGGTTGGCTGGGGTTGGGGATTGAAAACCAGAGGAGGTTTTATGAGTGCTGAAGATGTTTCTTCTGTTGACCTTAGGGAAGTTCAAGAACGTGTGATTGTGAACGATAGAGTAATAACCCAGTGGCACAAGGAGGCCAATGAACTATGAAGATTAAGTACAAGACGGATCGTATAGAGGTAGAGGTGGAGGGGAAAGATACCAAGGACTGCTTCACCCAGTTAGCTGGGGCTGTTGAGGTCTTTGGTGTGACGGTGTGTGGGTCATGTGACTCTACCAACACCGTCCCTGTCACCCGAGAGAACAAGGGCAACCACTTCTATGAGGTGCGTTGTAACTCTTGTGGCTGCTCCCTGTCCTTTGGGCAGCGGAAGATCGACGGTGCCTTGTATCCCCGCCGCCGGGATGCTGACGGCAATGCCATCGGTGAGAACGGCTGGACCAAGTGGACCCGCCGGGTCGAGGTCGATGAAGCCTTCTAGTTGTTGTCACCCTGGGGGTAGTAACACGCTGCCCCTGGGGTGAAACAACTATTGACACTGCCTTTATTCTGAAACCTAGCGAGGGATGCTATGTCAAAAAAGAAGGATCGAGTAATGCGGATGATGGAGGCGTATGCCATCCAGTCCACCCGCTGTGCTGTCTGCTGGTGGCGGAAATATCGACCGGGCCGCCGGCTAGAGCTGCATCATATTGTGGGCCGGCGTGGCGTTGAGCCCCACCACCACCGCAATCTGTTACTGGTTTGTAACGATTGCCATAACGGATACCACAGCGGTGGTCAGAAGTCCTTGTCCTTGGGGCAGGTTCTCCAGGCCAAGCTGGACGAGGACGGTGAGGTGGACCTGGAGTTTCTGGCCAAGCTCATTGGCCGTGTTGGTCTCAAAGAAGACCCGCTGCCATTACCAGAGTGGGCATTAAAGGAACGGGAAGACAATGCCAAGAAGTAAGGAGAACAACTGTGGCTTGTAACTCAAGGCAAAAAGGAAAGAGGGGAGAACTGGAACTATGCAAGGCTCTCAAGGAGAACTTCGGATGGGATGCTCGACGCTCGGTTCAATACTGTGGGGATGCTGGGGACTCGGACTTGATCGCGGTCCAAGCCCCGAGCCTGTTCATCGAATGCAAGCTAGTCCAGAGCTTGAACCTACACAAAGCAATGGATCTCGCAGTCGAGCAGGCTGGTGGCATGACACCCGCAGTGTTCCACAGAAAGGACCGGACAGGCTGGCTTGTAACAGTGCGGATCGAGGACATGAAATCGTTCGTGTCCCTGATGGAGAAGGCATTGAGCAGTACCCTTCGGGAGCTGTCCGATCCCGAGTCACCGAACGCTACGACCTGATACCGCTGGCTGGATTAAAGGCAATGGCAGAGGCCATGGCCAAGGGGCTAGAGAAATACCCCAAAGATAATTGGAAGAAGGGGCTGCCGGTGGAGGACTGCATCAACCATGCCATCCGCCACCAGTACCTGTGGCTGGAAGGGGACCGGTCGGAACCCCACCTAGCTCACGCCGCCTGCAACCTGATGATGGCGATCCACCTCCTGGAGAACCCACCGTGTCAGCCAGTATCGAAGACGACATCCTGACTGGGGCTTGGAAGCAGCTCTGTGTCGGCCTCCTACTCCAAGCGGTCCACCGGCTACGGGCCGAGACCAACCTGTTCCACAGGGATGCCTACGTCAAGCTCACCCCCCGGGGCGGCAACTGCAAGGAAGGTATCTATCAAAAGCGGGAGGCCCGTTCCTGGATAGATGGGGGGGTTGGCACGATTACCTACGAGGAATGCTGTGAAGCGGTAGGGGTAGACCCAGATCGTGCGCGTGAAAAGATAATGGAACACTGCCGTGCCCGCAGGCGAAAGCCGGTGGAAAGGTACTGGGAATAGCATGGCCAAAAAGAGGGGGCGGCCAAGGAGAGAGGCTCCTAAGAAGGGCGAACCCCAGCCCTGCCATGACTGTGGGTGTAACGGCGAGTATTACACGGACACCTTTGGTATAGTCACGGGCCGGTGGCGGTGCCGAGACTGCCATGAGAACGCCTGTAGATCCAACACCAGGAACGATTACAAGGTCCGCTACGGAGCCCGTTGATGCTCACACCAGATCAGCAGAAGCTGGTCGAGGAAGCAGTAGAGTTGGTGCCGGTGGTTTTGAATGTGTTCTTGAAGACGATGCCTTGTCTACGGGAGGTAGCCAAGGCCTGTGATCTGGAGAGTGCCGCGTACTTGGCATGCTGTAAGGCAGCCAGGACGTATCGCAGGGATGCAGGCACAGGGGTATCTGCATACTTCTCGGTGGCCATCAAGAACGCCATGCTCCGGGAGGTACAGAACGAGATCAAGACTCGTTCATCCAGCATCTACAGGATCTCCCTGGATGCAGCAGAAAAAAGACAGCCGCCCCAGAGACAGAAGGAACCCGCAGCGATGCAGTCCCTCATGTCTCTCTCCCCTGAAGAGAGGAGTTGGATCGAGCGGCATGTCTTTGAGAACGCCAGCTTCCGTGCCTTTGGCCGGGAGGCAGGCTGTGATCCAAGGACAGCCAAGCGTAGGCTTCAGTCCCACCTTGATAAGCTGAAGAAAACCTACGAGGAAGAAGCAACGACCGATGGCTGAGAGATCAGGGATCTCAGGATAGCGGGAGCATACTTACCCCTCGGTGTCTTGATCCCCGCCGCCCGGTCAGCCTTCCACTTTTCCTTGTGGGCGGTGAACGTGTACTCCTGGGGGTAGCCCATGGATCTGGCAGTCATGGCATAGCACAGCCACTGGACATGGTAGTACCCTTTGTTGGTCCTGTGAACCTCCTTCCAATACAGGCTATTGGAGATCGTGGCCATCGCCTCGCCCGACATGAACCGAGTGTAGACCTCATCGAGCAGCATCCGTTCTGCTGTGTCTACCTTTAGCTCCCGGTTTCCCTTACTGCCAGCACCCTTGTAGCCCGCCGGCAGTGAGACGCCGACCCGCCCGCCATTCAATCTCCTGGCAGCGATGGCATCCTTGGTACGGCTGGAGATCCACGATCTCTCAAGCTGGGCCAAGAGCAGGAGCAGGTGGGATACGAACTCTCCCAGTGCCGTGCTGGTGTCCAGCCCTATATCGATAGAGTGGACCGCGATCTTCTTCTCCTTGAGCAGACTCAAGACCTTGGACCCATCGACCACCGACCTGAAGGCCCGGTCGATCTTGTGCCAGATGATGGCGTCCCCCGGTAGGGTCAGAGCCCAGAGCTTCTTGCCCTCGTCCCTCTCGGTAAAGGGAACACGGCCAGAGGTAGCGTGGTCCTCAAAGAAACCACCCCAGTCATACCCCTTCTGCTTTACCTGAGCCTCGTAGTAGGCACTGATCGCCGCCTTCTGGACATCGAAGGTCAGGTTCTGCTTGCCGGTGCTGGCCCGGCAATACCCATAAGCTGTTGGCATCAGGGACACACCTCCATTGTTCGTGACACTTCCATCAATGAATCTATCTCGGGGAACTCCTTCCGAACCCTGGCCATCTCAAAGTCATTGCGACTCTGAAGGAACTTGATCGTCCGCTTCTCTTTCTTGGGGTCCGAGAAAGACTTGAAGCCGGTGTAGATCCAGACGTTGCCAATCTTTTCGTGCCTTGCCTTGGTGCATTCCACTAGGGTCCGGCCAACGAATGGAATGCCCATGTAGAAGGGAGACCACGCTGATGTCTTGAACCCCACCAACTCCAGCACCCTGATCATGGACTCTGCATGTTCGCTCACGGGCATACCTCCAGTGTGTTGGCTACCTCGGCAAGGCTGTCAGTCTCAGGGAAATACTTCCGCACTGTGTCCATCTGCTTCTTGTTCCACCGATGCCCGAACTTGACCACCCGATTCTGCTTGCTGGTGTTTGAGAGTGTCGAGAACTCAGTCAATATCAAGACCCATATCTTCCGGTCATGCCTCATCTCCATGCACTTGAATGGAATGTTCCCAACAAACGGCACTACCTGATAGCTGGTGTAGGTCGCACCCACCTGCTTGAACCCTATCAAATCCAGCACTTTCAGAATGTCATCAGAGTTCACAGGTACTTCCTCCAGTCAAACTGAACAGCCCGGCTGGCAACCCGCTTGCAGGCACCCTTCTTCTCGGCGGCGGCTAGGTGTCCGGTCACAGCACCAGGACTAGAGAACCCGAACTTCCTAGCTATCTCCCTATAGGATGGCTGGTATCCGTGGGTGCTTATCTTCTTGGCTATGCACATCAGAATGTCTCGCTGCTTGTTGGTTAGTGGTTGTTTCATTAGTTGCTTGCTGCCTCCGCTGCTGCTGCCGAACACTCTGGACACCGATCCAGATACCCCTTGTTCATCAGGTCCAACCTGACTGTCGCCCTGTTGCCGCAGTCACACTCGACCGTCACCAGCGGCATGATCTCCTCGTTGAGCAGGGTCACCTCCCCATCCGAGAGAACCTTCAGTCCCGTGGCGATCATGAGTTCGCCGTTGTTCTTGTCCACCCAGTAGTTGGCGTGGGTTGGATGGAACAGGGGTTCAGCCGCCGGCCAGAACTTGTGGTAGAGGCAGTTGTTTGCCTCACACTTGGGCTTCTTCCGTTTCTTTTTCTTAGCCATCCTTGTTGCTCCGGGTAAAAGAAAAGCCGGCCCGAGTACCTTGTTAGATACCCGGGCCGGCGTAGTTCAGATATCAGCCACTGAGCAGACGCTCCAGCTCGTCGGTATCCGCACAGTTCTCCTCGGGACACGGTGCCTCGCACACCACAGCCTTGGCCTTCTTGGGGCTGGCCTTAGGTGCCGGGGTCTCCGATCCACGGGCCTTCTCCAGGGCAAGGCGGGCCCTCTCAATCACCGACAACCGACCACTGGTACGGAGGTGGGTGAGATCGAGACCGGCCTTCCGAAGCTCGGCCACCCGCTGGTAGACGGTCTCGGAGTTGACACCAATCTTCTTGGCAAAGTCTGCCCTGTCCATGTCTTCCTTCACCGCCGCCTCGTAGAGGGCGATGAACTTCTCAATCGGCATCCGGTCTTTACTCGGCATGGTTGCGATTCTCCTCAAACTCTCGGGCTGTATCGGACTGCTCGGCCACCAACGCAGCGGCACGGGCATCAATCTGTTTGGTTCTTAGAAACTCCACCCTGTCCAATGCTTCCTCAACACTGAGGTAGTGGGCAGGTAAGTTGCGGTACTCATCATCCTGGTCTACTGTCCACGGTTTATCTTTCCCTGTCCGGTAGACCACCATGTAGCCATAGACTTGGAGGGGAGTGCGAAACTTGGGGGTATCTTCAGAGTCAGACATTCTTGTGCCTCTTCAATCTTGGATCTCCATAAACAAAGACGGTTACGAAACTAACGAAATGCGACCACACTAAACAGCTTGCCGCCCACTCCCAGTTGGAGTACGGGTGGTGGTGGTCTGCCCAGGTAAACACCGCATAGGCAGCCACCACCACAGTCCTATATTTGTAAGCCTTCCATGAGTTGGTGGCGGGGACAAGCGTCACTAACCAGAAGTAAATGAACACTGCCGCAAGGATTACATGCGGCACAGAAAAGGGACCCATACAATCTCCTTGACTAGCAGAGGGGGAGGGAGTCAAGGAGAAATCTTTCTTCCAGCCTGAGGGCTACGTCCTCTGGCTTCACCGCCACTGAACACCCGTCAAACGGGATGGTCTCATCGTGCATCCCCTCGACCTGGACATGGACTCGGCCCTGCCCCTCCTTGGCAGACCAGTTCACCATCTTCTCGTCGTAATACTTGCCACGATCACCGGGCTCGTCGCTCATGTAGGGGATGGCCCGCCAGTTCTTGTATAAAGTCTTGCGGTCATCAACAGGAACGTCATCCCGATAAGCAGGGATCGAGTGATACGCCATCTCCAGGTACTTGGGGACAACGAGATCGCTATCAGCATCACCGGGCTCACGGATGGTCCCACTGTCATGGGAACTGCGGCCCATGGGATCAAGCTGTGCAGATCCACATGGAGGCAGGGTCATAGACAGATAGGTGTAATGGTCGTTCCCGTAGTTGTGAGGACTAACCCAGTACATGACCACGCTTGGCAGGATGTACATGACCGGCTTGTTCAGCTCGTCCCGGTGAATAACAGTGTGCCGCTGCTGGTGTTCGGGATACCTACTCAGCAAGGCACTGTCCTCCTCAGGGGCAGGGCAGGCAGGGAACAGAACTACCTTAATCTTCGGGTACTTCTCTGCCATACGGACGGCAGCAAGGTAGGTCTTAGCACCCAGGGTCATCATCTTCTGGGAGTCAACACTGGGCATGGCAATCAAGGACCGGACCCACTCGTCCCTGTTCTTGGATGCCCCGGGAAAGAAGCCTAGTGCAGGACCTACTTGTTCGTCGTGTTTCCGCAGGTTGTTATTGCGGTACACATCCGGGTCTAGCACAGCCTTGCCATCGGTGTCGCAGATCACCGCCGGCAGATACATGCTGTTCTGGTAGCTGTCGAAGTAGACCATCTTGCCGGGCCGACCACGGCCACCACCCGACCAGTAAACTTCCTTGGCCACGCTGCCATCGGCATTGTGGAGGATGCACTTGGTCCGCCGCCCCTTGGCATTGTCCTTGCTCCTCACCCCATCAGGCATGGTGAAGGGCAAGAACTTTTCGTGCAGTCCCTTACGGTACTTGGTGGTCGTGAACTGTGGCTCGTAGGTGGTGTACCACTTGCCGTCACGGACATGACCACGGATGGAGCAGTAGCTAACCCCGATTCCTTCGCCAGATAGAAGCTCAAAGCCACTGCCTGAGCGATAGTGGCTGGCGTAAGACCAAGCAATGGTCGCACCGGGAACCAGCTTCTCACTCCCCCCTTCCATCAGCTTGAGATATTCTCCGGGGTCATCCTTGTACATGGCGATAGCCTTCTTCGCCAGCATCGTGTAGGTCAGAACTAACTTGGCCATAAGCTGTCCTTTCTGGTGGGTGTTGGGTTACTAGATGCCGTTGACCTTGGGGATCGAGAAGGACTCCCGTCCCGGTTGCAGGTTCACGATCTGGGTCCGGGTCAGGAAGTTCCGCACTGAGCAGCAAGCCTTGCGGAACACTTCCAGTCTGCCGGCAATCGAGCCATCAACTCTGCGGGCCAGGACAAACCGGTTCATCAGGATTGCCGGGTGGTCTCCAGCCTCGGGGCAGATCCCGGTGATGTAGACATTCAGGTATTCCTTCAGCCGGTCCCTGTCCTTGGTGAACCACGCCGCCGCCACCGCAGTAAAGACCTGGGCATTACCAAGGTCACGACGGGGACGGGTGGGGATAGCAAAGTCCACTGCCCCCTTCATGTCATCACAGAACAGGGAGAAGTCATGGGTGTTGGGAGGAGTCGGGTCCCACACCGAGGAGTCAGTCTGCTGCCGGCGGTACTCCAGGTATAGGGTCCGGTAGGTAGACATCTGCCATGTCGGCACAGTCTTGCCTTCAAAGGCAAGGTTGTCCGCCAGAGTCCTGACCCGCCCGCCTTGGTCAATGATCCCGTTGGCACTCCCCTTCAGTCCGTAGACCACGATGGACTGGACCGCCTTGTTTGCTTTGACAATGGCAGACAAGCGGTGCTGACCATCAGCCAGGGTATCGTCCTCGTAGAAGGCAATGCCCTGATGGCTCAACTGCCACAGCCCCCTTTCAATCATCGATGCCAGCCTATCAATCGCAGCTACTGAAAGACGCCTGTTGTTGACGTTCTTACTAAGCCACTCCTTGGCCAGCTCGGGGGTAATGGTCATGACCTGGGAAACAATGTCACTGCCAACCTGCTGCTTGATGCTGCGAACCATAATCAGAGTTCCTTTTTCTCGGGGGAATCGACAAGGAAAATAGTTTCAGGGTGAATTATTCCATGATCGTGGTACGCACGATGATCAATGTTTGTAGGAAAAACCCACAGATTCTCTGGCCTGTTGTCGCTCTTGATGCCATTGGCGTGATGAACTGCCTCTTGCCTGGACAGCTTTCTCCTCAGCACTTGTTCTGCCGCAAGCCTATGGGCAGCCTTAGTCACGCCTTCGATTTTTACTTTGCAATATCCACGGTCATTGATCCCAGTCTTGAACAGAGGATGACTTGGCCCCCTTGCGGGAGTTGTCTTGTCGTTCCGCAGCTCTTGTGCCTGCGACAAAGAGCGACTCTGAATGCCGTGTTTCCGTAATTGAAAATGCACAGCACTTTGAGTGCATCCAAGCAAGGCGGCAATTTCCTTTTGACTCATTTGCTTAGAGCAATAGAGATCTGCAAGCTGCTCTCGACTTACATCGAGACGCTTATATGACGGGCCGTCTTTACTACTGGACATCACAGTTCTTTCTTATCAGGAGAATCTGGAATGCGGACCTTTGTAGCCCAAGAAGGAACACGGCCGTCTACCGTAGCTGCCACAATCAACTGAGCCTTGGTCGGCTCACTCGGCCACGGCGTATCGCAGTCTGTGACCAGCACGATTACGTCGGGCTTGTACTTCTTCTCCGCATAGTCGATGGGGATACGCATGTCGGTGCCGCCACCACCCACAAACTCAAAGTCCTCATGGACATTCTTGAGAACCCGGTCGCCGCTCACCCGTGCATCACAGGTGATGACCGGCACCTCACCAATCGCTTGCAGCCCCTGCTTGACTACGACCACTGCCTTAGCCAGACATGCACTGGTCATGGACCCAGAGGTATCGATCACGACCGCTGCCTTAGGGGCATAGGTCCTGGCACCCTTGAGTCGGGGCGTGTTGGGCACTGCGAACTGCCGGCGGTTCACCTTCTGGTAGGTGAAGTCCGGCTTGCCTCGGGGGTTGGCAATGGCCTTGCCCACCGTAGCCCTGAGCTGGTCCCAGGGATTGGGCTGGGGTCGGAGCTTGGCCTTGATCGTCTGCTTGAGATTGCTGGGTACTGTGCCCCGGCCATTCTCATGCTCCTCGATCTTCTTCTCGACGGCATCGAGTAGCTGGTCCTCGATGAAGGCATCCCAGTTGGGGTTGGGTTCTTCCTCGTAGTCGCGGGGCTGACCATCGGCAGCAGACCCACCGCCAGTCAGCTTGTAGCCGTCATCCCCGACTTGATCCTCGGGTTGACCGCCGCCACCGTCTTGGTCAGTTGGCTGCTGATCTTTGCCAGGACCATCTCCTCCCGGGCCTTCAGCCTCAGTGCCAGCCTCATCATCTCCGGGTTCGCTTTCACCACCTTGATCCTCGCCTTCTTCAGTGTTCTGTTCAGTACCGGGCTCGGTTTCCTCAGTCTTGTCATCACCTGGAGGAGGTGGTGGTGGCGGGGGAGGTGGAGTTTTCTCGGGCTTCTTGGAGATGATCGCGTAGATCTCCCCGGGAAGCATGTTCCTCTCGATTGCGGGGAAGTCTTTCTTGAGAGCGTCATAGGTCACGCCCCCCTCGGGTGCATGGTGGGCAATCGCCTCAAGAAACTCCCACACCACCAAGTCAACGGCGATGTTGTACCACCGTCGTTCCTGGGCAGTGGGGTTCTTGCCGATGATTGACTCGGCCCGGTGGCAGTGCCTGAGAATCAGGTGGACTGCCTCATGAAGGACAACGTAGGCCCCCTCATTGAGCGTGATCTTCTCACAGAACTCGGGGTCATAGTACATACGACCCTGCATATCCACCGCCATCGTCCCCAGTCCGGGTCTCTCGACCGGGACCAGGGAGTAGACGTATGGGGACAAGTAGGGAAAGTATTGGTGTGCCATCATGCGGAAGTGGGTGACCAACTCCGCAGGTGACACGATTTCTGGTAGCTGGGTCACTTGCCCTCCAGTGCTTGGGTGAACATCTTGCTGTCGATACGGATACAGCCATTGGCCTGCTTGCCGTACTTCTTCAGGCTGTCTTTCGTGAGTTGGCTCATAACCCGAGCCATCTCTTGGTCCATCTGGGCAGCCAACGCAGGGTTGGCCTTACGCCACTTCTCTAGCTCCGCCTTACTGATCTTGGGCATGATGAACATGGATCACTTCCCCTTGTTGCGGATGGAATCGGGAATCGTCTTGCCGAACTCGCCAATCACCTTGATGGACTTGGCCGACAGGGGAGTACCCTCAGGCCGTGCCATGACAAGGTGCTTGAGCTGGGTGAACACCAGATCCTTGCAGTGCTTGCCGATGTTGTTACAGAAGATGTCAACCGCAGCATCGAGCCGGTCCTCCGTGTAGTTCTGCTTGATGCAAGACACCAAGCTGACCAGCAGGGCAGAGGCCAGATCGATACGCTTCCGGTCGAACACGAACTGAGTAGTACCGGCAAGGCACCCCTCGGGATCAGCGAGATCCAACTGGGCAACGTGCCGCAGGAAGTTGGAGCCCACGGTCTTGCCCACTGCACCAGCCGCCAACTTGGACTGGATGTTTGACGGGGCCTCGACTGAAGAGGCAGCAGCGAGAATGTCACGGAGGGTGTGCCACGACCGGTAGGTGGGGTAGGCCACCTCGTCATCGTTCTCCGGGACCATCAGCCGCTCATTGCTGTTCTTCCGCAGGTAGCCAGTGATCAAGTGGCCCCACTTCACCTTGTGCCGGCCCCAGTCTGAAGGCAGGGTGGGCAGCCAGCCCGTGGTGAACTCGTCGGACTCGGACTCCATGCCGTCACAGAACCCGTCGAAGTATTCCTGCCACTTGAAGTGGACAAACCGATTGGCCATGGCCTTCTCCAGTGGGCTGGCATTAGGTGCCCAGCGTGGAGGGTTACAGGCGGCGGCCAGCCAGTTGTCATCGTGGATCTTGCACTGACCAATACGCCGGTCGGCATACATGGTCTGAAGGGGAGCCCGCACACTGGGAGTAGTGCAGGTGAACTCGTCGGCCAGCACCAGCACACCGGGCTTCTCCAGTCGATGAGCCCAGTAGGGTGGGATCTGACGGAAGAATTGCTCGGCGTTGTAGACATGGGGGATACCGCCCACATCCTCAGGAGCCATGGTGCTACCGAGGAGGAGGAGCAGCTCACGACCAGTGTTGTTCGCCAACTGGAAGTGGCTCTGGGACTTGGCTACACCGGGGGGACCCTCGACCATGCCATTGCGGCCAGCCATCAGGGTCAGGAAGTGAGCCACGTTCGGGTCAGCCTTAGCCCAATCACGGGCGGTCGGCATCTGAAAACCAATAGCTAAACCTTTAGCTGCCAATTGAATCTCCTTGTTGTTGGTTGGGGTTCGTGTCGGGGGGGCCGGACCACCGCTGCCGGCGGGCCTAAGGGCCCCACGCACGGAGTTCTCACTAGACGCAGGCTTCCATGGCGTTATGTGCCGCCACGGCCTGCTTCACTTTGTCCACCGCCTCATGAACGTCAGTCAGTGCCACACCCAGCAGTGACTCATACCGAGTGACCTTGGCCTTGAGTGCCACCAGGGTGTCGAGCCGGGTAGCCTCACCATTGGCCCGCTGCTTCTTGGTGCCCAGTTCCTTCAGCCCCTCCTCGATCTCAACCAGGGCGGTCGAGATCTCCTCACGAAGGGACTTCACCACCAACTCGTAAGACCGTTCGCCCGGCCTGAGTGGGAACTTGGTGATGGTGATTGCCACCCCACCTAGGGCGTCGATCTTGTCAGCCAGTGGCTCAAACACCTGGGCCGAGGACTCAGGCAGGAAGTACACGCCACCTGACTTACGGCACAGCACCCCGCCCAGCCGGCTGATGACACGGGCAAGACAGCTACTCACCATCGAGGTGGGGTAGTGGTCGAGGTGGCCCCGGAAGATCTCAGTCATCTTGGCTTCCAGCTTGTCCTGGATAGCACCGATCTGGGGGACATGCTGGTCGTTGTACTTGGCGATCTTCACCGTTTGGGTGGGCTCGTCCAGCACAATCGACATCACGAAGTCGTGGTAGTTCTCGACACTGCCCCGGTCCTGCCGGACAGCCTCGAAACCTTTGACATCATCGGCCAGTTGATTGATGCGGACAGGCTTGCCACGCACCTTGACCTTAGCCGCTTCGATAAAACCAGATAGGGTTTCACTGAGGGCCGCCGGCACCGTCGATGCCTTGGGCAGCAGGCCACCCATCTTGATCTCTTCCAGGGCGTCCTTCAGTCCCGCAACTGGCAGTTGGCCCGGGTCCCACCAGATCATGGCCCCGTCCTCGCCACTGCCATCGACCTCAATAACTCTCGCACTCATGGAGCCGCTCCTTCCTAGTTGGTGTTCGTTTGGGAAACTTGCTCCCCCCATGGCAGCACTGACACCGACTCTTGCCACAGTCCAGTGGCTTCTTCTTCCTGAAGTACCCCCGTTCCTTGCCGGTCTTGCCGACCACTACAGTCCACAGCTTTTCCCGCCTCTTCATCAGAGGGATGTCTTTGTGGTATCGCTTCACTCGTCCTCCTCCTCTTCCACTTCTTCGTGGTAGATGCTGACCGCCACATCTTTGAGGCGTTCGGCATCAAGGCTTTCGGAGTCAGCCAAGTGCATGAGGTTGGTCATCAAGTCCTGAATGGCACACTCAAGGTCCTCTGTTTCCGTCCAGTCCAAGCCGGTCTCAGTGGCAAACACCTTGACCGCGTTCAGTGCCCACTGTGCCCGATCTGAATTGCTAGGATCGCTCACTCGCCCCTCCCTTCTGCCTTGTTGATTGCCTCTTGGCATGACCTGTGAAGGGCAACGCAGTGAGCAATCCATTCCTTGTCGCCGCTATGGGCTGATGGATCGAGGCACTCGTTGTGCCCACTGATGAACTCAACTGCATCTTTCAACGCAGCCAGTAATTCAGCACCCGCATGCAGCAGGTTCTGGTCGCAGTCGTTCCAATCCTCGTTGTTGGGGCACTCGGGGGCACCGCACAATGGGCAATTCATTCCTCGCCCCCCTTCCATGTCAGTTGCGGGGCCAGCCAGTTGGCGAAAGCCCTGACGTACTGTTCACGACTTTCGTTGGGTTGCGGCCCCCTGAATCCACGGGATTTCAGGTGGGCAGTTAGCTCCTCGATGGTGCTGACCTTGCTCATTCCTCGTCCTCCCATCTATCGAGTTCGGCCTGCTCGTCGGCCATGTCCTCAACCAGCTCATGCCAGTGGAGAAGCTCCTCATCAGGCATGTCCATTTGCACACCTCTTTCCAGTAGAAGGCCTCGGTCAACAGTTGTTTCACCGGGGAAAACCCCACATAGGGAAACAAAAAAACCCCCGACCCAAGGTTTCCCTCGGGCCGGGGGTAAAGCTCACTCACCGGCGAACCCTTGCTCGATAAGCCGGCAAGGGCTTTGTTGACTGGACTAGCTGGAGTACGCCTCAGTGTGAATGAAACCGGCCACCTCGTCCAGCCACTCGATCACCTGATCCGGCTTGGCAATCTGCTCGACAACGACCGCTTCGGGACTGAGCATGCGAATACTCCTACAGGAAGTTGAACACTAGGAAAGACGCCACCGCACCGACCACCATCCAGAAGGATTCTTCAGCCGCCATGTAGATCAGCCCCCTTTCTTAGAGGGCTCATCCTTCCACCCCAGTGCATCAGCCTGGGCAATCAGCTCATCGCACTTCTCCGACCGCATGAACTCACGGAGGGCGAGGAACTTCTTCTTGTAGAGGGCGGCCTTGTTCCATGACTGACCAAACGCCATGTTCAAGTACCCCTTGGAGTACATGGTCGCGGTGAATGGGGCCTCCACCTGAATCTCTTGCTTGCCATCATCAGTTCGATACTTGCTTGCCGGTACTGGCTTAGTTTCCGAGGTTGCCACCACTGGCTGAGTCGGCACCAGCTTGACCTCACTGCCAATAACTTCCAGTTTGATGGGCTCACTGGTGGTGGTGGTCTCAGCTTCACCCACCTCGGGTGCGGCCATCAGCTCACTCATCAACTTGTCGAACTCACTGACTGTTGCCTCGCTCGGCATACTCAACTCCTTGTTGAAGCCCCACTCACACTGAACACGGGGAGCAGGAACGCCCAGCCCCCGGAACACCGCTGCCGCCGGGCCTCAGGGCCCCGCACGCGGAGTTCTCATTCCCGGCCGGTCAGCACCTTGATCACCTTCAGGTAGGCAGCCTCACTCGTCTCCTGCTTGGCAAGCTGGAGCTGGTACTGCTGCACCCAGTAGTCGTTGTCCGCCTTGAGCCCACTGATCTGACCCTCAAGGGCACCCTTCTCCTGACGCAGCCGCTCATTGGACTCACGAATAGCGGCGAAGTTGGCCTGCACTTCCTCCATATCCCCGGTGAGTTCATTGATCCGTGACTCCCGGGCCTTGATGATCTCGGTCAGCTTCACCGCCTTGTCGGACGCCAGCTTGGCCTCATCCCGCAGGATATTGATCTCATCGCTGTCTTCTGATTTCAGTGCAGCCACCTGCCGCTGAAGGTCAGTGATCTCACGATCCTGCTTGTCCACGGTCTGATCCAGACTAAGGATCACACCATTCAGTCGCTCGATCTCCTTGCCGGGATCCATGTCGGCCTCGGCCCTAGCTACAAAGCCCATCGGCTCACCTCTTTCTCTTGAATGCCCTAGTCGCCAGCCTGATTGACTCAGGGTTGGCCCCGACCACCACCAAACTAGGGGCTGTCTTGTGGGAGTAATCCATGAAGCACACCTTGGGCAGCTCGTTTGAACAGTGGATGCAGGAAACCTGCCGGCCACTCTCAACTAGAAACTCTGCCCGCTCTTGATCTACATCCAGACCGCAGCTCACACACTCCATCGCTCACCTCCCCTCCTGGTCAGCAAGGTCAGAGATCCGCCCCCTCAGGGCATTGATCTTGTCTTGCAGCTTGACCGCCCACTCAAGTCGGGCCTCGGCCAGCTTGAAGTAATCGGAGGCCAGCTTTTCAGCATTGATATGGCTGGCCTTGAGGTACTCGATGTACTCATTGGCCTTGGCAAGGTCGGCCTTGAGTACCGCCACCTCGCACAACTCACTGCTTGTTAGCATGGGCTGTCACTCCCTACTTGTTGGTGCTACCAATCGAGCCAATAAAAAACCCCCGACCCCATCCAGTAGTGGACGAGGCCGGGGGTAGTAACTAACTGGGGGTGCCCGATCACTGAGGCTTGGCGACCAGCTCGATGTCCACGGTGTGGGACACAGCCCGCTTGAACTGAGCCAGCCGGCAACCCAGCCGCCGGTACTCAGGATCAATGCGGTTGAACTCAGCCTGAACCTGGAGGTCCTTGACCACCTCAGGTGTCAGAGACTGGAGGGCAGCGAAGAGTCGCAGGTTCTTGATCGCGTCATAGGACTTCATGGTAGATCTCCCGAGCAAGGGTTAGAGTCCGAGGCCGGCCGTTGCCGCCCCGCCACCAGACCGCTGCCGCTGGGCCTAAGGGCCCCGTGCGTTAGTAACTAGTGTCAGAGCCGCCGCCGTCCCCGCCGCCCCTCTAGTGACCAACCAGAGGCCACCAGTAAGGGCAACAAAAAAAGGCCGAGGCCACTGGTTTCCCAGCAGCCCCGGCCCTTAGATCACTCAGCGACCCCTATCAGCCATGGGCCTCCTGGTAGGTGACCCACTTGGAATCGGCCTTGGCGAACTCCGCATCGACGGCGGCCTTGAGATCCTCCCAAGACTCCCTACCCAGAGCCCTAGGGAGCTTCAGCATCCCAGACTCAAGTATCTGCACCTTGTAGGTGTACTTGGGCTTGGCACTAAGCTCTACGATCCTGGTCTCGATCTGAGTCAGAGCCGGGGCAAAGACACTCTGCTTCCGAGCCTTGCGGAGATCCTCAAGGTTCATGGTGTTGACAACAGAGATAAGGGCATCGTTCATGGTAAATACTCCAGAGCAAGGGTTCTTTCTCGGGAACTCCGAGAGCCGATCGACGACCGGCACAGCACCGCTGCCGCCGGGCCGAAGGCCCAAACCCCTCTAACCAAACAGTTGGTTTAATAGTGAAGAAGGAAATGCTTAAAACGGGGAGTGGTTGTCATAGACGTATTTAGTTTAGGTCGTTAAGTAAGTGGTTCCCTTCCAAGCTGTGATTCCGATGGACCAACTCAGCAACGAAACGGAAGGTTCAACTAGGGTAGACCCCCTCCCCCCAATCAGTTGTCCTGTTGAGTTACGTTCCCTCCCTGATTTTTTTCCCAAAATGAGATCCGGGAACACCAGCACCAAACTCAGATCCGTGGTAAACCAGAAAACACGGTTTCAGGCCGAGTTAGTAGACATCGCTGTATATGGGGACACAAACAAATGACTGACAAACTGACTCACAAACTGACTGACTCAGATGTTCCAGTGAAACACCGAAACACTGGAACACTGGAATGGGAGATCATCTTTCTCCGGTGGAACTTGAAGACCAAGCAGAACATCATTGACAGACTCCTCAAGGACCGGGGCCTCACCGCAGAGGAGCGGGAGGCGATTGAGTTGGCAGCAGGAATCTGTGAGGAACACGCAGAGGAATATGACGGCGCGGGCAGTTGCCCCATTGCCGCCACCCTCCGCAGACTCCTGGAACGCCTCTCCTAGCCCCTCCCGGTACATAAAAGCCCTAGACACCAGAGGGCTACCGTGATGGCGAATGTCAGCAGGCCGATGCAGGCTGTACCGCAGCTTCTGCTGGACTCTACCGATCAAGACATCGGGGAGCCGCTGAAATCCGGCCTTGAGAGCGTCAGGCAGGCCCAGGACCGGTGGAACCATGATGAACTCCCCGAGCCGCCCCAGGACTTCATCCCGAACGCCGACAGCATGCAGCCCACCACCGAGGAGAACATCCGCACCCTCTTGCAGCTCATAAAGGGTAAGCCGGCAGGCCAGCCCAGGGCACCAGAGGTTCCGATCAGGCGGCGACGGCGACCGGAGCTACCGTGATGGAGAACGTCCTGCTATCCGCCGGCAACTTCCTCATCCTCCTGGGAGTGGCCTTTATTGCTTTCTCCCTATTTGACTATCTGATCAGGGGGCGGAAGTAATGGGTGGCCTCTCCAGGTTCAATGCTCCCGGTGGCTTCCAGCCCGCCGGCTACCTTCCCGCTCCCAAGCAGGCCCGGTTCATCTCTGAGGCTGAACAAGCCGCCGAGAAGCTGCCCGCCACGATCAAGTCCCAGTCTCTAAAGAATGCCTTACTCAAGGGCGGTGCCAAGCCCCTGGAGCTTGAGTACGCCGGCATCGATGACTTCATTGCCCAGAACCAAGGCAAGCCTGTCTCAGCCGCTGATGTTCTGGCCCATCTCCGTACAGAAGGGCCCCTTGGGCAGCTCAAGCGGGTCGAGCAGCAGGTGGTCAATGGAAGACCAGCATCGAATGACATTGGCGGTGACGGCATCCCGTTCGGCTTGGAGGATCATGCCCAGTCTGGGGGCCTGCCGGTGCCGCCGGCCTATGCCGAGAACATTCGGGCTCCCTTTGATCCAGAGTTCGCCAGCGACACGACCCGGTACCACAGCTACACGGTCCCCGGGAAGAACGGCGACTTCACTGGCTACCGGGAGGTCTTACTGGAAGACCCCAAGAACAGTAAGGGCACTAGTGACCGGATGATCCCGACGAGCGAAGACGGGGAAATGAGACTGGCAGGCCCCGTTGACGCCCACCGCTCCGACTACTGGACTCGGTACAACGAATACGATGACCGGATCGCCGTCCAGAACATCCAGTCTGACGTTGGGCAGGAATACACCAAGGGGAAATCCAACCAAGACCAGCTCAACGGCATGAACGCCCACCTCCGGGATCTCCAGCAGAGAGCCCAGGAGATATTGCAAGAGCTTTCTGCCTTGCCTCAGGGCGGCGGTGCGGCACGCATCTACAACCGGCTGGAGGCCGAACTCGGCCAAACTAAAGAAACGATCAATGACCTCCTGGCGAGCGCGGACCACTACCGATTTCAGGTAACCCAGGATGCTGTTGGCAGGCAATTCCTAACCCAAGACACTCTCCCTGTCTCCCCCATAGCCAAAGACAGCAACTGGAAGAACCTGATGGCAAGGCACATCGCCTTGCAGTCGATCAACGGCGGCGGCAAGCCCATCACGATCCCAACCGGCAAGCAGATGGTGGATGTCGAGGGGTTTGGGCGTGGCACTCATGATGACGAAGGGGGTGCTGCCAGGGCTGCCACCGACTTCAACACCGATCTCGTTCGCCGGCTCCAGAAGATCTTTAGGGGCCTCCACAAGGACGGTGCCGAGGTTATCGAAACCGCCACTGCCCCCCGACCTGAGCCGCTGATCACCGCCATCAGCAAAAGGGAGGCAGAACTTGAGCGGAAGCACTTCATGGGCGAACGTACCTATGACCTGGAGGAGGTGATCGCTTCCCTGGAAGACAAGGCCAGGAACGCAGAACTTGAGGGCAAGTCCGTGGACGATCTGCTGGATTTCGATGATCCCGATGGCCCCAACTACATCCCTCCCGTGAATGCAATGGGCGAGGACGACGCCGGGGGTGGCTGGAGCTACGACAATCTGGTTGCAAGTGGCCTTGAAAAGCTCAAAAGGCCAGACAGAAAAGTCTTCAACATCCTGTCCAGCGGCGGTAATCGAGCAGATCTTGAGGCCACTATCCAAGCCGCAAGGAACCACGGCGATGCTCTTAGCCCTGAGTTTCTTAAGGCGGCCATGGACTCCATCCAGTACGACCGCCTCATGGAAGAGATGGGCCACCCCGGAGTTCTTGCAGGGGCAATCAACCGTCGCGGCCCATGGGAGAAGCTGAACCCCGACGCCCCTGGCTGGACCATCAAGCCCTCTCCCATGGCAGTACGCCAAGGCCTAGAGAAGGGCCTCCCGATCATGTCCCTCCTAGCCCCGCTCCTCATGTCCCAGCAACAGGAGCAGCAATAATGGGTGGTCTCAGCAGGTTCAATCAATCGCCCAGGGTGGTTCGGTCACCAAACATCACCAACTCCGTCTCCACCCCCGAGGAGTTCCTTAGGGACAGTGGCTATGGGCCGCACTGGCCCCAGGTCCGCGAGTCTTTGCTCAGTGCCCCCCAGCCCAGCAACCCAAACTTCAAGGTCGAGTACACCGGCAAGGCCATGGAGGAGAACCTCTCCAGGCCGGTGACCACCAACACCATTCACAGCCGGGCCGATGACAGGCTTGCCGGCAGGAATGAGGCGTTGCCTGAAGACCGAGTGATCAACCTCAGCCACGGGGAAGCAGAAGAACTAGGACTTCACCCGTCTTACTCCAGGCACCACGAAAAC
>Ga0007791_10000032_pt1 | contig 30196 bp, 32 predicted proteins | sample CryBogmetaGMA05M_FD_60368 | JGI IMG/M metagenome (GOLD analysis project Ga0007791, IMG submission 60368) | Freshwater microbial communities from Crystal Bog, Wisconsin, USA - MA0.5M | ecosystem: Environmental > Aquatic > Freshwater > Lake | place: Crystal Bog, Wisconsin, USA | collected 2009-07-06 | reverse complement strand
TGCAGCAACTCGCCGCGGCTCAGCTCGGTTCCCACGGCCAGCCGGGAGGTGCTGCCCTTCTCGGTGTCCACATCCGCCTGGGTGATCGTGATTGGCTCTTCCATAGGAAGGTGGGCTTCGCTGATGAGCAACCCGGTCATCAGCTTGGTCAGCGAAGCAATAGGCAGCACAGCTTGCTCGTTCTTGCTGAACAAAACCTCTTTGGTATCCTGGTCTACCACCAGCGCAACGCTGGATTTGAGCTGCAGGGAGTCACGCCCGGCATGCAGTCCTGCCAACTGGCCATAGGATGGGAGGGGCTTGACCGCAGCGGCACGCGCATGCGCGCGTTTGCCCAGCACCGGCTTGGTCGCTTTTTGCGAAGCCGCCGCGCCGGGTTGCGCGGCTTTTTGCTGCGCCAGCCCTGCAAGGGGAAGCATTGCCAGGGCCATCAAGAACAGGGCGCCAGGAAGAAGGGCTTTGCTTTTCACTAGGATTCCATTCGTTCGTCACAGCAAAGGTGGCTGGTGCTCCTGCGCCGGCCAGACTCACCCGCAGTTTAATCAGAAAACTTCTTCCGGATCAAGTACTTGCAGCAGAAAGTTAAAACCAATTGCATAGTTTTTACCCTAGCCCTGTGCTGCCACCCGGTCGGACTTGCTGCGCAATTTGTTCAGGGCGCTCAAGTAGGCTTTGGCAGACGCCACCACAATGTCAGGATCGGAACCGACCCCGTTGACGACGCGTCCACTGTTTTGCAGCCGCACGGTGACCTCCCCCTGGCTCTCGGTGGAGCCACTGATGGCATTGACGGAGTACAGCACCATCTCTGCACCACTTTTCACATGGGCTTCGATGGCCTTGAGCGAGGCATCCACCGGGCCATTGCCATCCGACGAGACCTTCACCTCCCTGCCCTCCACCGTGAACACGATGCTGGCGTGGGGACGTTCACCCGTTTCGCTGTGCTGGGACAGGGACACGAACCCGTAAGAATCGCTGTCGCCGCTGACATTCTCCTGGCTCACCACAGCGAGAATGTCCTCATCGAAGATTTCACTTTTGCGGTCCGCCAGCTCCTTGAAACGCGTGAAAGCGGCGTTGACCTCCGACTCGCTCTCCATCTGTACGCCCAACTCCTGCAGCCGTTGCTTGAAGGCATTGCGGCCGCTTAATTTACCGAGAACGATTTTGTTCGCGGTCCAGCCCACATCTTCTGCACGCATGATCTCGTAGGTATCGCGGGCCTTGAGCACGCCGTCCTGGTGAATCCCGGATGCATGCGCAAAGGCATTGGCACCTACCACGGCTTTGTTGGGCTGAACGACAAACCCCGTTGTCTGGCTGACCATCCGGCTGGCAGCCAGAATGTGTCGCGTATCAATCCCGAGGTCCAGCCCGAAATAGTCGCGCCGCGTCTTGACCGCCATTACAACCTCCTCCAGGCTGCAATTGCCAGCGCGCTCGCCCAAGCCGTTGATCGTGCACTCGACCTGACGGGCACCGCCAATCTTCACACCGGCGAGCGAATTGGCCACGGCCATTCCCAGGTCGTTGTGGCAATGGACGGACCAGACGGCCTTGTCGGAATTCGGTATCCGCTGGCGCAGGGTTTTGATGAATTCTCCGTACAGCTCCGGAATCCCATAGCCGACGGTATCTGGCACATTGATGGTCGTCGCACCCTCGGTAATCACGGCCTCAATCACCCGGCACAAAAAGTCCACATCGCTACGGTAACCATCCTCCGGGCTGAACTCGACGTCCTCGACCAGATTGCGGGCGAAACGCACCGACTGCTTGGCTTGCTCAAGCACCTGCTCCGGTGTCATGCGAAGCTTTTTCTCCATGTGCAGGGCGGACGTGGCGATGAAAGTGTGGATGCGGGAGCGGTTCGCGCCCTTGAGCGCCTCTGCGGCGCGGGAAATATCACGGTCGTTGGCCCGCGACAGGGAGCAAATAATCGAATCCCTGACGTTGTTGGCGATCAGTTGCACCGCTTCAAAATCACCATTTGAACTGGCCGCAAAACCCGCCTCGATGACATCGACTTTCAGGCGTTCGAGCTGGCGGGCAATCCGCAATTTTTCGTCGCGGGTCATGGAGGCCCCGGGCGACTGCTCGCCATCGCGCAAGGTGGTGTCGAAAATGATCAATTTGTCTGCCATGTCATTTGCTCCTGAGGTGAGGTCGGCTGTGCCTGCTGTTTCAAATTGCCATAAAAAAAGCCCGTTGCGCTTGCGAACGGGCTTGAATGGAAAGAGCGCGCGCGCTACTGATTCCGCCCGGCAAAGGGTAGCAGTAGCAGAGTCAGCGCAAATTTCTTCATGGCTTCAATGTACCACAAGTGCTCAGTGCAGTCCGCGCTCGTCCGGTTCATCGGTCGAGGTGCTGATCACGCTGGTTTGCAGCCCACGCGCCTTGCGTACCCCGTAGACCACATAGCCACTGGCACCGTACAACACAAACAGACCGAATACGACCTTGGGAGGATCGATGTTGACAACAGCGATCACCAGGGCAATCGCCACAATCACCGCGAACGGAACACTGCGGCGCATGCTCGAATCCTTGAAGCTGTAGAAGGGGACATTGGTGACCATGGTGAGCCCGGCATAGAGCGCGAGGGCAAAAGTGGGCCAGGTCAGGTCTGTCCCCTTGACGCCCAGGTCTGTGGCCAGCCAGATGAAGCCTGCCACCAGAGCAGCCGCTGCGGGTGAGGGCAGACCCTGAAAGTACCGCTTGTCCACTACCGCGGTGTTGACGTTGAATCTTGCGAGGCGCAAAGCAGCACAGGCGCAATACACAAACGCCGCAAACCAGCCCCAGCGGCCCAGGTCCTTGAGCGCCCACTCGTAGGAGATCAATGCCGGGGCAGCCCCGAAGGACACCATGTCCGACAAGGAGTCCATCTGCTCACCGAACGCGCTCTGGGTGTTGGTCATGCGCGCAACACGACCGTCCAGGCTGTCGAGCACCATGGCGCAAAAGACGCCGACGGCCGCCATATCAAAACGGCCATTCATTGCCATCACAATGGCGTAGAAGCCGCCAAACAGTGCCGCCAGTGTGAAGAGGTTGGGCAGCACATAAATGCCTTTTCGGCGCTTTCGCACCACCAACTCTTCTTCTTCGGAAGCGGTAGCTACGTTGTCATCATCCATGTGCAATCCTCGCTGGCAGTTGTCGAACACAGTGTAAGGCGGGACCAGGCCCGGTCATTGATCCATCGCACACTGGGTAAGCCCCAACAACAAGGGCCACCAAGTGGCCCTTGTTTTGGAACCTTAGCGCAATCAGTTGCGGGTCTGGTCCACCAGCTTGTTCTTGGCAATCCAGGGCATCATGGAGCGCAGCTTGGCTCCCACGATTTCGATCTGGTGCTCCGCGTTCAGACGCCGGCGCGCCGTCATGCTGGGGTAACCGGTCCGGCCTTCCAAGATAAACATTTTTGCGTACTCGCCGGTCTGGATGCGCTTGAGCGCATTGCGCATGGCTTCGCGGCTTTGCGCATTGATGACTTCCGGTCCAGTCACGTATTCACCGTATTCGGCGTTGTTGGAGATGGAGTAGTTCATGTTGGCGATGCCGCCTTCATAAATCAAATCCACAATGAGCTTGAGTTCATGCAGGCATTCGAAATACGCCATTTCGGGCGCGTATCCGGCTTCCACCAGGGTCTCATAGCCCATCTTCAGCAGTTCCACCGCGCCACCACAGAGCACTGCCTGTTCGCCGAACAGATCGGTTTCGGTCTCTTCCTTGAAATTGGTTTCAATGATGCCGGCCCTGCCACCGCCATTGGCCATGGCGTAGCTCAGTGCCAGGTCACGGGCCTTGCCGGACTTGTCCTGGTGGACAGCCACCAGGTGCGGCACGCCGCCACCCTGGGTGTAGGTGTTGCGCACAGTGTGTCCCGGGGCCTTGGGGGCCACCATCCAGACATCCAGATCGGCACGCGGCACAACCTGGTTGTAATGCACATTAAAGCCGTGGGCAAACACCAGCGAAGCACCCTGGCGGATGTGGGGCTCGACGTCATTGCGGTACACATCCGCGATCTGCTCGTCGGGCAGCAGGATCATTACAACGTCTGCGGCCTTGACGGCCGAGGCCACCTCCTGCACATTCAAACCGGCTTTTTCGACCTTGGGCCAGGACGCACCGCCCTTGCGCAGGCCGACGATGACCTTGACGCCGCTGTCGTTGAGGTTCTGCGCGTGTGCATGTCCCTGGCTGCCGTAACCCACAATCGCGACAGTTTTGCCCTTGATGAGGCTGAGGTCGCAGTCCTTGTCGTAATAAACCTTCATTTCTTCTCTCCGTTGTAAAAAATTAAACTCTCAAAATCCGCTCGCCACGCCCGATTCCGCTGGAACCGGTTCGCACGGTTTCCAGAATGGCAGACCGTTCAATCGCCTGAAGAAACGCGTCATTCTTGGTTTGGTCACCGGTGAGCTCGATGGTGTAGCTCTTTTCCGTGACGTCAATGATGCGGCCACGGAAGATATCCGCCATGCGCTTCATCTCCTCGCGCTCCTTACCCACCGCCCTGACCTTGACCATCATCAGTTCCCGCTCGGTGTAGCCCCCCTCGGTCAGGTCCACGACCTTGACCACTTCAATGAGGCGATTGAGGTGCTTGGTAATCTGTTCAATCACGTCATCCGAGCCGGTGGTCTGGATGGTCATGCGCGACAGGCTCGGGTCTTCGGTGGGGGCCACCGTCAGCGACTCAATGTTGTACCCGCGCGCGGAAAAAAGCCCGACAACCCGCGACAGTGCGCCGGGTTCGTTCTCAAGTAAGACAGCAATAATGTGTTTCATGGGGTCCGGTTCCTCTTCTCGCCGCCCTCCCCCGGCTGCGGTAACAGCCGGGCTTGGCGGACAATAGATTCATCCTAAAAATAGTGGGGAATCGCTGGCAAGGCTACAAATCTTCGGCACCGAGCAGCATCTCGGTGATGCCCTTGCCGGCCTGCACCATGGGATAGACGTTCTCGGTGGGATCCGTCCGAAAATCCATGAACACCGTCCGGTCCTTGAGCTTGCGGGCTTCGCGCAACGCCGGCTCCACGTCCTGGGGTCGCTCGATCAGCATGCCCACATGCCCATAGGCTTCCGCCAGCTTCACGAAATTGGGGAGCGCGTCCATATAACTGTGGCTGTACCGCCCCTCGTACTCGACTTCCTGCCACTGCCGGACCATGCCCAGGTAGCGGTTGTTCAAAGCCACCACCTTGATCGGCGTGTTGTATTGCAGGCAGGTGGACAGTTCCTGGATGCACATCTGCACCGACCCCTCCCCAGTCACACAATACACTTCACTATCGGGCTTGGCCAGCTTGATGCCCATCGCATACGGGATGCCCACACCCATGGTGCCCAGACCCCCGGAGTTGATCCAGCGGCGCGGTTCGTCGAACCGGTAATACTGAGCCGCCCACATCTGGTGCTGGCCGACGTCCGACGTGATGTAGGTGTCCGCGTCCTTGGTCATGTTCCACAGGGTTTCCACCACGAACTGCGGCTTGATCACATCCTTGTTGCCACGGTCGTAATTGAGGCAGTCGCGCTTGCGCCAGCCCTCAATGGTGTCCCACCATGCGCCCAGCGCGTTGGCATCTGGCTTGACCGCGCCTTCCTGAATCATGGCGATCATCTCACCGAGCACATCCTTGACGTCACCCACAATGGGAATGTCCACCTTCACGCGTTTGGAGATGCTCGAGGGGTCAATGTCGATGTGAATGATCTTGCGTTCATTCTGGGCAAAGTGCTTCGGGTTGCCGATGACGCGGTCATCAAACCGAGCGCCGACGGCCAGCAACACATCGCAATTTTGCATCGCGTTGTTGGCTTCCACGGTGCCATGCATGCCGAGCATGCCGAGAAACTTGCGGTCGCTGGCGGGATAGGCACCCAGCCCCATCAGCGTGTTGGTGCAGGGGTAGCCCAACATGTCGACCAGCGCCCGGAGTTCGGCGGAGGCATTGCTCAGCAGCACGCCGCCACCGGTGTAAATGTAGGGGCGCTTGGCCGCCAAAAGCAGTTGCAAGGCTTTGCGGATCTGACCGCCATGGCCCTTGCGCACCGGGCTGTACGAACGCATTTCGACCGAGGTGGGGTAGCCCGGGTAGGCTACTTTTTTGAAGGACACATCTTTCGGAATATCCACCACCACCGGGCCGGGACGGCCGCTGCGCGCGATGTGGAAGGCCTTCTTCATGGTCTCGGCCAGATCTTTGGCATCCTTGACGAGAAAATTGTGCTTGACGATGGGCCGAGTGATACCCACGGTGTCACATTCCTGGAATGCATCCAGCCCGATGGCATGGGTTGGCACCTGCCCGGTGATGATCACCATCGGAATGCTGTCCATATAGGCCGTCGCAATTCCAGTGACGGCATTGGTCACGCCCGGGCCCGAGGTGACGAGAGCCACGCCCACGTCGCCGGTGGCGCGCGCATAGCCGTCGGCCGCATGCACCGCTGCCTGCTCATGGCGAACCAGCACGTGCTGAATCGTGTCCTGCTTGTAAAACGCATCGTAAATGTGCAACACCGCACCGCCGGGATAGCCCCAGACGTACTTGACGTTTTCCGCTTGCAGGGCCTTGACCAGTATTTCGGCCCCCCGGAGCTCGGGTACGGCGCTGTCTGGCTTGGAGGTCGAGATGACAGAAGACGCCGAAGCGATCTCCGCTTTTGAAATTTCCATGATGAACCTTTGTGAATTTCTCTGACGAAATACCTTGGGTGCCCCTTCGCAGATGCTTGTGGAATCGCGTCGGGACTTGAGAGCCAGGACATGGACGCATCGAATATTGCGCCGGACCGGGCCCCGTTTGACTTTTTATGTTCGGGCTGGATTATGGCATTGTGCGCAGGGCGATTGCCAAAGCCCGCAATAATCGGAAGGTGGGCGCATACAATCTGCGCTACTTTGTTGCCGCGGATCTGACCACTTGGCTTCTGATTCTGAACTGTCTGATTTTCTGAAAAGCGTGGAGCGGCGTGCCTTCAAGCGGTCTTTGTTCCACGTGCGTAATGAAGAGTCGGCGCTCGATATCGTTCAAGAAAGCATGATGAAGCTGGCAGAGCATTACGGGCACAAGCCGGCATCGGAATTGCCGCTGCTGTTCCACCGCATTCTGTCGAACTGCACATTGGACTGGTTCCGCCGCCAGAAGACGCACCAGGCCCTGTTTTCCACCATGAGTGATTTTGAATCGGGAACAGAGGACGAAGGATTTGACCTGCTGGAAGCGCTCAATGTCGCCGGAAACGGCGAGCAGAACGAAAGCGCCGAGCGAACCACCGACCGGGCACAAACTTTGCGTGCTATCGAGGCAGAGATCCAAAAGCTGCCTGCGCGTCAACGAGAGGCATTCCTGATGCGTTATTGGGAGGATATGGATGTTGCGGAGACGGCCGTTGCAATGGGTTGCTCGCAGGGCAGTGTAAAAACACACTGCTCCAGGGCCGTTCATGCCCTCGGTCAAGCCCTTCAGAACAAAGGAATAAGGCTATGACTTCAAAAAGTACCAGTTTGGTGCGCACTTCAGAAGATGCACTGGCGGCCGCCATCATTGCGCACCTCGATGCGTCCACCCGTGAGTTGCCTCGGGATGTGTCCGAGCGGCTGAAATCAGCCAGAGCGATGGCACTGGCCAAGCGCCACATGGTCGCGGTGCAGACGGCAGCGGGTGTGTCGCATCCGGCGGGGAATGTTGCGGCACTGCAACCCGGCGGTGCGTCGGATGGCGGATTCTGGGGCCGGCTTGGCGCATGGGTCCCGCTGGTGGCACTGGTGGCCGGGTTGATCGCAATTGGCGTGGTGCAAGAGAATATCCGGGCGCAGGAACTGGCGGAAATTGACGCCGCACTGCTGACGGACGAACTGCCGCCAACGGCCTACACCGATCCGGGTTTTGCGCAATTCCTGCGCGCAAACCGAGCCAACTAGCCCCGTTTTGACGATTCCACGTACCAAGACCATGAAGCCGCTTTGTCGCCCAACGGAAGGGCTAAGCCCTGCGCTTGTGCGGGTGTTTGTGCACTGCTCTGCTGCGCTGATGTTGCTGGGGGGCAGCTATGCCACAGGCCAGACCGCCAGCCCTGCGCCCGGCGTGGCGACGGCGGCCCCTGCGGGCAACTCAAAGTGGGTCAAGCTGACCGCGGCGCAGCAGCAGGCGTTGGCGCCCCTTGCGCCGAGTTGGGACACCTTGAGTGAAGGCCAGCGGCGCAAATGGGTGTCGGTAGCGGCTTCATTTCCCCGCCTGGACGCCGCAGGCCAGGAAAAGATGCAAAGCCGGATGCTCGAATGGGCCTCTTTGACCCCCAAGGAACGTGCGCTGGCGCGCCTGAATTTCACACAAACCCAATCGATTGGCGGTGGTGACCGCGCCTCAGAATGGGAAGCGTACCAGGCGCTCAGCCCAGAGGACCGCCAGAAACTCGCTGGCAGCGCAGCGCCCAAGCCAGCTGGCGCTGCAGTGGCAATCAAGCCGGTGTCGGCGCAGAAGCTGACAGCGGTGCCGGTAACACGCCATACCCCGGAACCTCAGCGAGCTGCTGTGTTGACGCAGTTGCCCGTGAACCAGAATACGCTGTTGCCCATCGCAGCCGGGACGGACAGCGCAGACAAGTCTGCCGCCGTCAAACCCTAGAACCTGCTACGGCATGCAAACAACTTTTCCGGCTCCGGGCCTGTGGCGTCGCATGGCCTGCTGGATTTACGAGGGGATTCTCCTGTTCGGGGTGGTGTTTCTTGCCGGCTACCTGTTCGGCACCCTGAGCCAGACCCGCAACGCCCTGGACAACCGACATCCCCTGCAGGCATTTCTGGCCGTGGTCTTTGGCATCTACTTCGTGTGGTTCTGGTCCAAGGGGCAAACGCTGGCGATGAAAACCTGGAACATCCGCCTGGTGGACCGGCATGGGCACGCTGTCACCCAGGCCCGCGCCCTGGCCAGGTATGCGCTGAGCTGGGTGTGGTTCATCCCGCCGCTGGCAGTGTGCTACCCGCTGCACCTCACTGGGGCAGAAACTGCGGTGATCTGGCTGGGATGGGTGGCTGTATGGGCGGTGCTGAGCCGGTTTCACCCTTTAGGGCAGTTCTGGCACGATGTCTGGGCCGGCACGCGCCTGGTCAGTTCACCACCGCTGAGTCGCTGAAAGCGGCGAGGGGCCGGGACGAAAAAGGACCGGCGGTCTCACACCGCAGATTCGTCCTGTTCCCCGGTGCGAATGCGCACCACCCGCTCAACGCTGGTGACGAAGATTTTGCCATCACCGATCTTGCCGCTACGTGCAGCCTGGACGATGGCGTCCACACACCGATCCACATCGTCGGTTTTCACCACCACCTCGATTTTGACCTTGGGCAGGAAGTCGACGACGTATTCCGCACCCCGGTACAGCTCAGTGTGGCCTTTCTGGCGACCGAAACCCTTCACCTCTGTCACTGTCAGCCCGGTAACGCCGCAATTTGCCAGGGCTTCGCGGACTTCTTCCAGCTTGAAGGGCTTGATGATCGCAGTGATTTGTTTCATGGGTCCATCCAAATGTCGATGCCGTCTCAGGCGCGAAAACGATTCGCTTTAGGGCCCTGACTTTGATGCATTTTAGGCTACCCGAGAGTACTCCCCCATTGAGCTGGAGAAATCATAACCCCCCTTTTACCCCTCTACACCACAGAAATACCCCAAAATAGACTATCTTATGGAAAGCAGAGCTACCGGCTTGCGCCAACTGCGTTGATGCGAGTTAGCTGTGGCTGGAGAGGTCGGAGTTGTATCCCTGTGTCCGTCTGCAGTTTGTGGACACAAGCATTCTTGTTTAGCGACTTGGGTTCAAGCTGAGATCTCCGGACGGATACAGATGGACTGAATCAGTGGGCCAACGCTTGTCAGCCGTTCAGGCGGGCAGAGGCAGATGGGGCTTCGAAGGTGAGAAGGGTATTTGTTTTGGCCGCCCCGGCCAAAGCTAGCGAGAAAGTGCCACTTTTAATGCGTTACTCTGAAACTGCAGAACGCGGCAGGGGGTATCCCAGAACAGACGGCGCCGGTCTTGCGCAGCCGGCAAAAGCTTCTCAAACCAGCGCAGCAAGGGACCCATGTCTACCCGCTCACCCGCTTTCAGAAATGGCCAGTCGGATGCCCAAAGGCAATGGTCCAGCGTGTAGGCATCAATCAGGGCTTCGACATAAGGTCGCGCAGGTTCAAACGGCCAGCCTGCGGAAGTTACCTTTTGCAGGCCCGACAACTTGACCGTCGCACGCCCGCTGCGCGCCAGCGCCAGCACGGCCTGAAAGCCAGCCTGATGCAAGCCGCGCGCGGTGTCGGGCCGGCCGCAATGGTCCACCAGAATCTGCGCACCGCAATCGAGAATCATCGGCGCCAGATCCACCATCTGATCCTGGTGCACTTGCACCTGAACCAGTATGTCCAGGTCGGCCAGCCTGCGCATAAGGGGCGCCGCATCGGCGTAGTAGCCCAGACCGAGCAGCGAGGGGTTGAACGCGATACCTGCGATCCCCTGCGCCTTGAGTTCGAAGAGGCGCTCGCTGGAGGTGTTGTTGGGCACCACCGCAATGCCTTTGAAGCGGCCTCCGCTTCGGGCGATGGTGTCCAGCAGGCAGCGGTTGTCTTCGCCGTAGCCGGAGTTGGGGCCCACGATCAGCGCATGGCGAATGCCATAGGCTTCCATGACTGCGCGGTGCTGTACCTGGCTGCCAATTTCCTGCCCGGCAGGGCGGTAGGCCGTGTCTGCCGCATAGGGAAAATGGACCGGGTCCAACACATGGTTATGGCAGTCGATCTTGTCTTCGTCAAAAATGTTCATCAAGGCTTGCCTGTTGTTTCACCGCAGTTGCAATCGCCTGCACCCCGCGCACATCGCGCCTGGCGCGCTTTTCTTGCTCAGCGCGGCAGCAGTAATTGGCGCACTTCGCCGAGGTCGTGCTGCAAGGTCTCCGCTAGTTCGGGCATGCCAAAGAAGCGCATATATTCAGGCACTTGCTGCACCAGCATTTCAAAACCGGGGTGCGCCACAATGCCGCGCCCGCGGCAGGCCTTGAGCAGCGGCGTGGGTTCCTTCGTCATGATGATATCGACCACCACGGCACCGGGGTTCATGCGGGCCGGGTCCACTGGCAAGGGGTCGGTCTGCGACAAGCCCTGGGAGGTGCAATGCACGATGACATCAAAGCCGGCCGGATCGGTGTTGCCGGTGCAATCGAGCGCAATCGGATAGCGGGGCTGGAGCCGGTCGATGATGGCCTGCGCCTTGTCAACGGAGCGGTTGGCAATCGACAACCGCGCCGGGCCTCTGGCAGCCAGCGCTGCCGCGACCGCCTGACCACCACCACCGGCGCCCAGCACCAGCACAGAACGGTCCATTACGTCGACGCCGAAGTGGTCCAGCCCCTTGACGAAGCCCAGGCCGTCGAACAGCGCGCCCTCAAACCCACCCTCGGGTGCGCGGCGAACCGCGTTGACTGCACCGGCGATCTCGGCTACCGGATTGCAGATTCGCATCAGTGCCTGCATCGCAGCCTTGTGCGGGATGGTGACCCAAAAGCCACCGAAGTTTTCTGCGTTGAATGCGTTGCCCACAAAGGCTTCCAGATGGGCCGGTGCCACCTTCATCGGCACCACGACCGCGTCCACACCATGGCGTGCAAAGAGGTGGTTGTAGACCTCGGGAGCGCGCACTTGCGCGACGGGGTCGCCGATGATCATGAAGACCTTGGTCTTGCCGGTAATCGTCATGGGTAAGTGCCTGTCTTGAGATTGAAATCTTGGGTTGCCTTGATGGCGGCGAACTCGGAGCACAAGGAATTCAGGAGCGTGCGCGCCAGTTGCCCGGCACCCAAAGCCAATGCGGGAGAAAACCAAGTCTTGGCGCTTTCCTTATCAACCGAGCGCGCGGCCGCATCAATATGGCTGCGCATGCGTTCGGTGTCCACCACCAGATACGGCAAGGCCGACGCCATGGCTTTGGAACTGGCATGTGCAGACACCAGCAATTGCGACCACTCGGCCAGTTCGGCCTGCCAGCCGCCCAGCGCACGTTCGTGTTCGTACGGCATGGTGGCCAGCAGGGCTGGCTATACGCTGAGGCACGCGCTGTGCGGCAGCCAGAGCGGCCATGCTGGCAACGGGGTTGTGCTTGTGCGGTATGTCGCTCGAGGCCCCACGTCCGGGCTCATGGCGCTCCCATACCTCCGCCACCTCAAACTGCCCGAGCAGCGACAAATCTTTAGCGATCTTGCCCAGACTGCCGGCCATCAGGCCGAGTTCGCAGCCCAGCGCAATCCACTCATCGCGCTGGGTATGCCAGGGAGCGCAGGGAATATCCAGACCCAGGCTGCGGGCCATGTGCGCGGTGATTTGCGGACCCTTGTCGCCCATGCGCGCCAGGGTGCCGATGCCGCCGCCGAGTTGCACCTTCAGAGCGCCTTGCTTGACGGTTTGCAGGCGCCTCAAATTGCGCACCAGCGGTGCGGCCCAATTTGCGCACTTCAGCCCGAAGCTTGTCACCGATGCCGGCTGCATCAGCGTGCGGGCCAGCATTGGGCTGTCCAGATGCTTTTGCGCCAGATTGAAAATGGCCGTGATGCTGGAATGGAGATCGGCCTCCACCATGATCAACACATCGCGGGTGATCAACGCCATGGCGGTGTCGATAACGTCCTGGCTGACGCTGCCGAAGTGCACATAGGGCACCGCGTCCGGGTTAAACAGACCTACGGTTTCCTTCAACGTCCTGACCAGCGGAATGGCCAGGCTGCCGGCGCGGGTGCTCTCGCGCACGATTTTGGACGCATCAAACAGATCGACCTTACAGGTGTCGACGATCGATTGCGCAGCAGTCTCGGAATCACCCCAGAAGCAGCCTGCGCGTTGGCCAGCGCCGCCTCAAACGCAGCATGGCAGCCACGAATTCGCTGTCGCCAAACGAGTCCATCGCCTCCGGTGTGGACAGAAAACCTTCAAATACATTGCTCATCGCGAATACGGGCGGGTACCGTGTGCGGATCTAGGCCTGCCGCTTCAGGCGCAGGGCATTGGGCAGCGGAACCGAGCGGCGCAACACGTCTTCGCCCAACCAAAGTGCCGCCTTGCGGGCGCGCTCGGCCACCACGTCGAGTGGCATTTGCTGGTAATCGTCGTTGAAGACCTCAAAGCTGTAGTCGCCCCGATAACCCAGATGGTGCAACTTGCGCACCAGATCGGCCAGCGTCTCACTGTGCACGCCTTCGCCCGGGAACACGCGGAAAGTGCGCGCGGTGCTGATGCGCTCTTCCACCGTCTTGATTTCCTGCCACATGAAGTCGGCCAGTTGCACCAGGAAGATCCGGTCCGGATCGAGTAGTTCCAGATCATCCATGGGCGTCTTGGTGGCGAACATGTGAAAGGAGTCAAAACCCAACCCCAGATTGGGAATGTCAGCTTCCGCGATGATGTCCCAGGCTTGTGGAAACTCGTTGATTGTGCGGCCCCAAGACAACGCTTCAAACGCGATCTTGATATTCATAGGGATCGCCAGCATGGCCAGTTTGCGAAGGTCCTGCACCAACTTCTGGCTCTCGCCGGTCGCGTGCGTCGAGGTGCTGGAGCAGGCCAGCATGACGTGGCAGTCCAGCGCGTGGCACATCTCCAGCATGGACTTGGCAATGTCCACCTTGTAGTCGTGCAGGTGACCGGACAGGCCTTCAAAGTCGCGCAGCACCTGAAAGCCGGTGACCCGCAACCCACTGTCTTTGACTTCCTGCACCGCCGCGCGCCAACCATCTGCATGGCCCACGAGGTCGCGCGCCTGCAGCATCACCTGCGAAAACCCAGCTGCCTTGATGGCCTTGAGCTTGGCTTTGAGCGGGCCCGCCAACGAGATGGTGTCCATCCCGAAGTTGTCGAAATTTCCATGAAAATGGGGCATGGCGTCAGGCTTGGCTGTGATGGACGAGCTCGAACATGGCACCGGCCACGGGCGCGCGGGTTAATGCACCGCGCTGTGCCTGAGCCTCATCTTTCGGCGGCACAAAGTCCATACCCAGTTTGCGCAACGCTGCAGCGGTGGCTTGCACATCGGGTGTGCCCAGGCCAATGCGCTGCAGGCATTCGTCGTCCTCAACGTCCAGAATGCCCGGCTCGGGTTCGATCAACTGCAAGTAGAACGTATGGCAGGGGCTTTGCAGAATTCGTCCTTTGGGCAGGATGCCAAAACGCGTGGTGTCTTCCAGCGCGGTAAAGCCGAACAGCGAGCCGTAAAACTCGGTCCAGTCTTCGGTGCGCTCGTTGCCTATGTACTGCACAACACCAAACAGATGCAAGCCGGTCAAGGCGGGTGGATGCTGGTCCACGGTAGGGATCGGAATGAAGTCCACATCGTAAATCGAGAAGTCGCCATGCCGGTCAACAAAGTAGATGCGGCTGGTGCCGACACCGTGGATGGCGGGGATGTTGATCTCCATCACTTCGACCCGCACCGGCACTGCCCAGGCGCCCCGCTCCAGCGCACGTTTGTAGGCCGCGGCCGCATCCTGCACGCGAAAGGCGATGGCAGCAATTTGCGGCCGCTCGGTCACCACACCGCCATTGCCGTGGGCGTTGACAATGAGGTTGAGATCGCCTTGGCGATACAGCAGTACCTCGCGCGAGCGGTGCCGAGCAATCGGCCGGAAACCCATGGTCTCCAGCACATTGCCCAGGGACTGTGGCTTGGAAGTGATGTATTCGATGAACTCCACGCCAACGAGGCCCAGCGGGTTAGGGCCTTCAAAAATTTCTTCGCGTTCGGTGCCACCGTGGCGCGAGGTCTGGCTTTGTGACATGGTTTTTGATTCCGATGAATAGAGTGAACGGATTCGCGTGCAGCGCTAACCCAAAGCGTTCAGGTCAGACGCTGCGGATGTGGTTGACGCATCGGCCGCTGCGTGGACACCGCCCAGGAACAAGCGCTCGATGTTTGGGTCGGCCAGCAAATCACTGGCTGGCTTTTGCAATACCAAACGCCCGGATTCCAGGGCGATCGCTTCGTCCGAGATATGCAGGGCGCTCTTCACGTTCTGCTCTACCATCGGGGAGTGCCAAGTGATTGATTTCATTGGGTTTATGCGCGAAATCGATTGGTTATTGGATAGCGCCAATCCTTGCCAAAGCTACGGTGGGTAACCCGAATACCCACCGGCGCCTGGCGGCGTTTGTATTCGTTGGTCTTGATCAGGTGGGTGACGCGTTCCACCACGGTGCGGTCAAAACCCTGCGCAACGATGCTCTCGATGCTCTCGTCATTTTCCATATAGCGTTCCAGAATTGCATCAAGCACCTCGTAGGGCGGCAGGCTGTCCTGGTCGGTCTGGTCGGGGCGCAGTTCCGCGCTGGGCGGACGCGTGATGATGCGTTCAGGAATCGGCGCCTTGCACGTGCCATAGGGATCGTGGACATTGCGCCAGCGCGCCAGGCGGAACACCTGTGTTTTGACCAGGTCCTTGATCACCGCAAATCCGCCGGCCATGTCACCGTAAAGCGTGCAATAGCCGGTCGCCATTTCGGACTTGTTGCCGGTGGTCAGAACGATGCTACCGAACTTGTTGCTCAGCGCCATCAGCAGCGTTCCCCGGATGCGGGCCTGGATGTTTTCCTCAGTGGCATCCTGCGCCATCCCGGCGAAATCCCGGGCCAGCGAGGCCGCAAAGGCCTCGAATTCAGGCACGATGGAAATTTCGTCATAGCGCACCTGCATGCGGCCCGCCATCTCGCGGGCATCGATCCAGCTGATATCGGCGGTGTAAGGAGACGGCATCATCACGGTGCGCACCCGTTGCGGGCCCAGGGCATCCACCGCCACGGCGAGCACAACGGCAGAGTCAATGCCGCCAGAGAGCCCGAGCAGCACCCCGGGAAACCCGTTCTTGCCCACGTAGTCGCGCACGCCCAGCACCAGGGCATCCCAGAGGTCGGCTTCTTGCGATCGCACCGGCTCAACTGGCGCTATACATTGCATAGCACCAGGCCCAGGATTTACGAGGACTTCAAACAGATTTTCCTTGAAACTTGGGGCCCTTCCGCCGACCGATCCGTCAGCGTTGAGGGCAAATGAGTGGCCTTCAAACACCACCTCGTCCTGCCCACCCACCAGGTGCGCATAGACCAGTGGCAACCCGGTGGCGCGGGCGCGATCGGCCATCACGGCTTCGCGCTCGTACCCCTTGCCCACATGGAATGGCGAGGCGTTGATCACCGCCAGCATGTGTGCGCCGGCTTGCAGCGCCAGGCGGGCTGGCGCCTCAAACCAGGCGTCCTCGCAGATCAGCAGGCCCACCTGCACCGCTTGCACCCCCTCTCCGACCGCAAACACACACACCGAGTCGCCGGGGGAAAAATAACGCCGCTCGTCAAATACCTGATAGTTGGGCAGTTCCCGCTTGGCATAGGTCGCGATGACCCGCCCTTCCCGCAGCACACTGGCAGCATTGAAGCGCTGCTGCGTGGCCACCGAACGGGTGCGCTCGTCACCGCCCACCGGGTGCCCCACCACCACCGCAAGACCTTTTAACCCGGCGAGCGCCTGGGCCACCGATTTCACGGCATCATCGCAGGCGGCGATGAATGCAGGACGCAAAAACAGGTCTTCGGCGGCATAGCCGCAAATGGAGAGCTCGGGCGTCAGCAGCAAGCGCGCGCCGCCGGCGTAGGCCTGGCGCGCTGCGTCAATAATGCGCTTGGCGTTGCCCGCCATGTCCCCCACGCAGTAGTTGAGTTGGGCAACACACAGTTTGAGAGTCATGAACCATCCATATTTTTTCCAACGCTGTGCTCTGCGCACAGCCACAGCGCCAGGAGCGCACCATGGGTAAAACCCATTATGTCATCGGGCATGCGGCCTCTCCTCTTGAAGTCGACGCCCGGGACTGGGACGCGCTGCTGCTGGAGCAGAGCCATCCCACCCCGTTCATGCGCCACGCCTACCTCGCAGCCCTGCACCACAGCGGCAGCGCCTGCGCGGCCACCGGCTGGGTCCCGCGTTTCATCACCCTGCGCGACGCTGCGGGGCTGGCGGGTGCCTGCGTGGTCTATGTCAAAAACCACTCGTACGGGGAATACGTATTCGACTGGGCCTGGGCCAGCGCCTACCAACAGCATGGCCTTCCCTATTACCCCAAGGCGGTGGTGGCCGTTCCCTACACGCCGGTACCGGGGAGCCGCTTGCTCGCCCGCGACCCGGATGCCCGCAGCGCGCTGGTACGGGCCCTGATTGCGTGGTGCGAAGATGCGGGCGTATCGTCCCTGCACCTGCTGTTTGGCGCCGATGACGATGTGACTGCCTGCGCGCAGGCCGGGCTCATGCTGCGGCACACGGTGCAGTTCCACTGGAGCAACCGCCCCGGCGGCTACCCGGATTTCGAGTCCTTTCTGGCCACACTGTCACAGGACAAGCGGAAAAAAATCCGCCAGGAGCGGCGCAAGGTGGCAGAAGCCGGCGTCACCTTCCGCCAAGCCCGGGGCAGCGCCATCACGCGCCAGGACTGGGATTTTTTCTACCGCTGCTACGAGCGCACCTACCTGGAGCACGGCAATGCGCCCTATCTGACACGTGACTTCTTCGCGCGCATGGAAAGCGCCATGCCAGAGAACTGGCTGCTGTTTGTGGCACAGCACGGGGGACGCGACATTGCCAGCAGCCTGATTGCCACCGGAGAGTACGCCAGCGCTGTCCCGGCCTCCAATGCGCAGACGCCGGTGTCCCGAGTCGCCTACGGGCGCTACTGGGGCGCGCAGGAGCGGGTGGATTGCCTGCACTTCGAGGCCTGCTACTACCAAGCGCTGCAGTGGTGCATTGAACAGGGATTTGAACGCTTTGAAGGCGGCGCCCAGGGGGAACACAAAATGGCCCGTGCCCTGTTGCCCGTCAAGACCACCAGCGCCCACTGGATCGCACACCCGGCATTCGCCGATGCGGTGGACCGCTTCCTGGCGCGCGAAGCCCAGGGAATCGACACTTATTTGGACGACCTGCAGCAGCGCAGCCCGTTTCGTAACGGCACCTAGCCAGCGCCGGCAGGCCGCAGGCCGTGCCTCAGCTCAGCGACTGCTGGTAGTTGGCGATGCCGTCCATGATTTCCTTCTGGGCCGATTCCGGACCTTCCCAGCCGAGGATTTTGACCCACTTGCCTTCTTCGAGGTCCTTGTAGTGTTCAAAGAAGTGGGCAATTGTCTTCAGGCGCAGGGGGTTGAGGTCTTCAGGCTTTTGCCACTGGGTGTACAGCGACAGGATCTTGTCGGTAGGCACCGCCAGCACCTTGCCGTCCTGGCCAGCTTCGTCTTCCATTTTCAGAATGCCAATGGCGCGACAGGTCACCACCACCCCGGGAATCAAGGGCACAGGCGTGATCACCAGCACGTCTACCGGATCGCCGTCGCCGGAAATCGTCTTGGGCACGTAGCCGTAGTTGGTCGGGTAGTGCATCGCGGTGCTCATGAAGCGGTCCACAAATATGGCACCGGTGGCCTTGTCCACTTCGTACTTCACAGGGTCGGCATTCATCGGGATTTCAATGATCACATTGAATGCATCAGGAACTTTGCTACCGGGGGTGACGTTGTCAAGGGACATGGAAGGATCTCGGGCTGGAGTTGCAAAAAGGTTATTCAGTGTTAACCCTGATTTTACTGGCTTGGCCCTGGGGCTCGGCCCGGAACGGCAAATTTTCACGTTACAGTGGCTGCGTTGGCCAATCTTCTCTGGAAGCCTTGGGAGTCCGGAGCAATGAGGAAGCAACGCAGCGGGGACAGCGCTGGCGTTGGCCCCCTTTTTGCGACGCAACAAATAAAGGACTTTTCATGGCAGGCAACTTCTCACTGATCCTTGCGCTCGTCTGCGGCAGCATCGCCGTGGCGTATGGCATCTGGGCACGCAGCTGGATCCTCTCGCAGGACGCGGGCAACGCGCGCATGCAGGAAATCGCCGCTGCGATCCAGACTGGGGCAGCGGCATACCTCTCCCGACAATACAAGACCATCGCCATGGTTGGGGCGGTGCTGGCGATTCTGATCGGTGTATTTCTCGACCCCCTGAGCGCAGTGGGATTTGTGGTCGGCGCTGTTCTCTCCGGCGCCTGCGGCTTCATTGGCATGAACGTGTCGGTGCGCGCCAACGTGCGTACCGCGCAGGCCGCGACCCGGGGTATCGGGCCGGCGCTCGACGTTGCCTTCCGGGGCGGTGCCATCACTGGCATGCTGGTGGTGGGCCTGGGCCTGCTCGGTGTCACCGCCTTTTACTGGTTTCTGGTGCCCGATGGCGTCGTGACGGCGGCAAAACTCAACCCGCTCATCGGCTTTGCCTTTGGCTCCTCACTCATTTCCATTTTTGCCCGCCTGGGTGGCGGCATCTTCACCAAGGGTGCGGATGTGGGCGCCGACCTGGTGGGCAAGGTGGAGGCAGGTATTCCGGAAGATGATCCGCGCAACCCGGCGGTGATTGCCGACAACGTCGGCGACAACGTGGGCGACTGCGCCGGCATGGCGGCAGACCTGTTCGAGACCTACGCCGTCACACTGATTGCCACTATGGTTTTAGGAGCACTGCTCGCCGGTGCGGCGGGCTCTGGCGCTGTTTTGTATCCCTTGGCACTGGGTGCGGTATCGATCGTGGCATCGATCATCGGCTGCTTTTTCGTCAAGGCATCGCCGGGCATGAAAAACGTGATGCCGGCGCTGTACAAGGGCCTGGCCGTCGCGGGTGGCCTTTCCTTGCTGGCGTTCTATTTCGTGACGCAGAGCCTGTTCCCGGCGGCGATCACCCTGACCGATGGCCACGTCGTAGGCGCCGGCAGCCTGTTCGGGGCCTGCGCCGTCGGCCTGATCCTGACCGGAGCCCTGGTGTGGATCACCGAGTACTACACCGGCACGCAGTACGCGCCGGTGCGGCATATCGCCCAGGCATCCACCACCGGCCACGGCACCAACATCATTGCCGGTCTGGGCGTGTCCATGCGCTCAACGGCCTGGCCCGTGCTGTTCGTCTGTGCGGCGATCTACACCGCCTTCAGCCTCGCAGGCCTGTACGGCATTGCCATTGCGGCCACCTCCATGCTGAGCATGGCGGGTATCGTGGTGGCGCTCGACGCCTATGGCCCGATCACCGACAACGCCGGCGGCATCGCGGAGATGGCGGAACTGCCTGCGAGCGTGCGTGACATCACCGACCCGCTCGACGCGGTGGGCAACACCACCAAGGCGGTGACCAAGGGCTACGCCATCGGCTCGGCCGGTCTGGCTGCGCTGGTGCTGTTTGCCGACTACACCCACAAGCTCGAAGGCTTTGGCAAGCACATCACCTTTGACCTGAGCGACCCGATGGTCATCATCGGCCTGTTCATCGGCGGACTGATTCCCTACCTCTTCGGGGCCATGGCCATGGAGGCAGTGGGTCGGGCGGCAGGTGCCGTCGTGGTCGAAGTGCGACGCCAGTTCCGCGATATCAAGGGCATCATGGACGGCAGCGGCAAGCCCGAGTACGACACTGCCGTGGACATGCTGACCAGCGCGGCCATCAAGGAAATGATGGTCCCCAGCCTGCTGCCGGTGGTGGCGCCCATCGTGGTCGGACTGGCCCTCGGACCGGCGGCACTGGGCGGACTGCTGATGGGCACCATCGTCACCGGCCTGTTTGTAGCCATTTCCATGTGCACCGGCGGCGGCGCCTGGGACAATGCCAAGAAATACATCGAGGACGGCAATTTCGGCGGCAAGGGCTCGGAGACGCACAAGGCCGCAGTCACCGGCGACACCGTGGGCGACCCCTACAAGGACACCGCCGGCCCGGCAGTCAACCCGCTGATCAAAATCATCAACATCGTGGCGCTGCTGATCGTGCCGCTGATGATGAAGATCCACGGCGGCTGATAAAGGCGCAAGGCCTGTCGGCCTGACCCACCCTCGCTGGCTATGAAGATCCTCGTAGTCGATGACCATGCCCTCGTCCGCGAGGGCCTGTCCCAGGTGCTCAAGGCGCTCGACGAATCGGTCGAGGTCCTGCAGGCGGGCACCTGTGCGCAGGCGTTCGAACTCGCGGACGCCGACTTCGACATCGAACTGGTGCTGCTTGACTACCAGTTGCCAGACATGAACGGACTCCAGGCACTGGCAGTACTGGCGCAGCAGCACCCCGAATTGCCGGTACTGCTGCTCTCGGGTGTGAGCAGTGTCCAGGTAATGCGTGAAGCCATTGCCGGGGGAGCTGCCGGCTTTGTGTCCAAGGCCAGCGTCAGCGAGGAATTATTGCTGGCGGTGCGCAGCGTGCTGGCCGGGGACATCTACCACCCGCCGGAATTGCGCAGCGGGTACCAGCACGCTGGCATACCCAGCGACAAGCTGCCCCTGACGCCGCGTCAGGAACTGGTCCTGCAGGCACTCCTGCAGGGCGACTCCAACCGGGAAATCAGCGAGGCCCTGCACGTCACCGATGAAACCATCAAGAGCCACGTCGCCGCGATCCTGCGCTACTTTGAGGTGCAAAACCGCACCCAGGCGGTAGTCGCTGCGACCCGTGCCGGCTACCTGCCCCTGGAGAGGAGGGCGGGCGCACGGCGGCGAACGCCGATGGATGGACAATAGCGCCATGGCTGAACCGTCTGCACTCCGAACCATTAAGCTGATTGATCAGCGCCCTGCCGCCCTGGCAACGCCCGCCGCCGCGTTTGCAAGGCCCACCCGCATGGCAGCCAGCGGCCTGGTGGCAGACCGGCGTGGCCGGATGCTGCGGGACCTGCGCATCAGCGTCACCGACCGGTGCAACTTCCGCTGCAGCTATTGCATGCCCAAGGAAGTGTTTGACAAGGACTACACCTACCTGCCCCATGCATCGCTGCTGACCTTTGAGGAAATTGCCCGCATCGCCCGGCAGTTTGTGGCCCACGGCGTGCAGAAAATCCGCCTCACCGGTGGCGAGCCGCTGCTGCGCAAAAACATCGAGATCCTGATTGCACAGCTCGCCGCGCTGCGGACGACCACGGGCGAGCCGCTGGATCTCACCCTCACGACCAACGGCTCGCTGCTGACGCGCAAAGCCGCCGCCCTTCAGGCCGCCGGTCTGCGGCGCCTGACGGTCAGCCTCGATGGGCTCGACGATGCAGTGTTCCGGCGCATGAACGATGTGGATTTCCCGGTCGCCCAGGTGCTCGAAGGCATCGAAGCGGCCAGGGCGGCGGGCCTGGGCCCGATCAAGGTCAACATGGTGGTCAAGCGGGGCACCAACGACCATGAAATCATTCCCATGGCACGCCACTTCCGCGGTACCGGCATCGTGCTGCGCTTCATCGAGTACATGGATGTGGGCGCAACCAACGGCTGGCGCATGGACGAAGTGCTGCCTTCCGCCGAGCTGATTGAGCGGCTGCGTCAGGCCCTGCCGCTGGTGCCGCTGGCACCGGGCAGTCCCGGGGAAACCGCGCAACGCTGGGGCTATGCCGATGCCCATGGCAAGCACGACCCGGCGCTGGGCGAAATCGGTGTGATCAGCAGTGTGACCCAATCCTTTTGCGGCGACTGCAACCGCGCGCGGCTGTCGACAGAGGGCCAGCTGTACCTGTGTCTGTTTGCCAGCCAGGGCTACAACCTGCGCGAGCTGGTGCGTTCCGGCCGTGACGACGCGGACCTCGCGTCGGCCATTGGCCACATCTGGCACGGCCGCGACGACCGGTATTCCGAGTTGCGCGGGGCCCAGCTGCCGGACGCCGGTCCGGCACAGCGCAGGGTAGAAATGAGCTATATCGGCGGCTAACGCATGAACCAGTCTGGGGTCGAACCGGCAAAGGTCTGCGCAGTCATCCTGGCGGGCGGACGCGGGCTGCGCATGGGCGGCGTGGACAAGGGGCTGCAGACCTTTCAGGGCCTGCCCATGGCCCGGCACGCCTTGCAGCGCCTGCAAGCCCAGCAGGGTGGCGCCCCGGCAGTCATTGGCTTCAACGCCAATCGCAACCCGGAGGCCTATGCGCAATGGGGCCCGGTGTGGCCCGATCTGGACCCAGACTATGCCGGCCCGCTGGCAGGATTCGCCGCGGCACTGCAACACTGCCCGCAGGACTGCGAATGGCTTTTGACCGTGCCCTGCGACTCCCCGCGCTTCCCGCTGGATTTGCTCAGCAGATTGGGCGCCGGCCTGCACGCTGCGGCCGCAGACTTGGCAGTGGCTACTGCGCCGGAATGGCAACCGGATGGGAGCAGCGTACTGCGCAGCCAGCCGGTCTTCTGCCTCCTGCACACGCGCTTGCGCGACAGCCTGCTGGCCTTCGTCCAGGGCGGTGGCCGAAAGATTGACGCGTGGACGGCGCAACACGCCTGCGTGCGGGTGCCCTTTGGTGCCCCCGGCGACGCCCTGGCCTTCAGCAATGTCAACACCCGGGACCAACTGGCCGCAATGGAAACCCCATGAAGACCCTGGAAGACATCGCTGCATCGCTGCAGGGCTACGACCCGCAGGCCCTGCCGGCTGATATGGCCCTGCGTTTTCTGGCCGCCCTGGTGCACACCGTCTCCGAAAGCGAAACCGCAGGGCTCAAAGCTGCGCTCGGCCGGGTGCTGGCACAGGACGTGGTTTCGCCGATCAATGTTCCCGGTGACGACAATTCCGCCATGGACGGTTTCGCCTTCGACGGTGCCGCGTTGCAAGCGGGCCATGACCTGCTGCTCCTACCTGCAGGCACCACATGGGCGGGCCAGCCCTGGCAGGGTACGGTCGCCGCCGGACAGTGTGTGAAGATCATGACCGGTGCTGTCATGCCGGCCGGGCTCGACACCGTCGTTCCCCAGGAAATGGTGGTGCAGACCGAGCAGGGAGTCCGGATTCCGGCAGGCGCTGTGCGCCGGGGCGACAACCGGCGTCTGCGCGGTGAGGACCTGCGCCGGGGAGAACCGGCACTCACAGCCGGTAGCCGGATTGCGCCGGCCGCCCTGGGGCTGCTGGCCAGCCTGGGGATTGGCGAGGTACCGGTGCTGCGCCAGCTGCGCGTGGCCTATTTCTCCACCGGCGATGAGGTGCTGAGCATCGGTGAAGCGCCGCGCCCGGGGGCGGTCTACGACAGCAACCGCTTCACCTTGTTCGGCCTGCTCACGCGGCTGGGAGTGGAAGTCATCGATATGGGCGTGGTGCGGGACGACCCAGCAGCCCTGGAATCGGCGTTCCGGCAGGCGTCGGCCCAGGCCGATGCCATCATCACCAGCGGCGGCGTCAGCGTCGGCGAAGCCGACCATACCAAGGCGGTGATGCGCAAGATGGCCGGCGCAGAATCTGGCGTGGCCTTCTGGAAAATTGCCATGCGTCCCGGCCGCCCCATGGCAGTCGGCCAGCTGGGCCCAGCCATCCTGTTCGGGCTGCCAGGCAACCCGGTGGCCGTGATGGTGACTTTTCTGGCCTTTGTCCGCCCCGCTCTGCTGCAGATGATGGGCTGCACGACACCGGCCCCGCCGCTGATGAAGGCCAGGAGCCTGGAAGCCCTGCGCAAGAAGCCTGGACGTACCGAATACCAGCGCGGCATTGTCAGCCAGGGCGCCGATGGCAGACTGCATGTCCGGACCACCGGGCAACAAGGCTCGGGCGTGCTGAGTTCCATGGTGCAGGGCAATGGTCTGATCGTCCTGCACCACGACCAGGGAAATGTCGCGGTCGGTGAGGACGTCGATGTGATGGTGTTTGACGGTGTGATCTAGGCGGGCCCTGGCTGCGTCAGCCGTGCCCGCCCAAGGCGCTGTCGACGCCCCGGTTGGCAAGCGCGTCGGCCCGCTCGTTGCCCGGATCCCCGGTATGGCCGCGCACCCAGCGCCATTCGATGCGGTGGTTGGACGCCGACACCAGCGCGTCCAAGGCCTGCCACAGGTCCACATTTTTGACCGGTTCCCGGGATGCGGTTTTCCAGCCCCTGGCCTTCCAGCCGGCCAACCATTCGGTGATTCCCTTGAGCACATACTGGCTGTCCAGATAGAGCGTGACCTCGCAGGGCCGCTTCAGAACACTCAGGGCCTGGATCACGGCCATCATTTCCATCCGGTTGTTGGTCGTTTCCAGGTCGCCGCCAAACATTTCTTTTTCCACCCCGTGGGCGGACCGCAACAGGGCTCCCCAGCCACCCGGACCGGGATTGCCCTTGCAGGCGCCATCGGTGTAGATCACCACGTGCTTCACTCGGATGCCTCCCTTTGCTGTGTTTCGCTGGCCCGGTTGGCCGTGGGCAGCGGCTTTGCGGCATGCACCCGTTGCTGCTTCCAGGCCGGCCCCAGCAGGCGCATACCGCGTACCCGCTTGACCGCCACCAGGCAGTAGGCCGCGCCGAATATGGGCCACCAGCGTTCGCCCAGGCCGTCCATCCAGGCCAAGCGCTGCAACCACTGTGGGCTGCGCACGCCGGGTCGGTAACAACCAAACGCCCCTGACTCCACTTCCAGACCCAACAGGCGCAGCCAGTCCCCCAAACGCCAGTAGCCAATAAAGTCCCCGCCCGGCGGCAAAAATAGCTGGCCGATGCCGAGCCGCTGGTACAGCCTGCCACGGCGTTGCTGCAGGCCCCACAGGCTGGCCGGGTTGATGCCGCAAATCACCACCCGGCCTTCAGGCACCAGCACCCGCTCGACTTCGCGCAGGGTGGCATGCGGATCCGCGCTGAACTCCAGGGTATGGGGCAAGACCACCAGGTCCAGGCTGCTGGCCGGAAATGGCAGGCCGGCCGGGTCGGTGAGCAGGTCCGGGGTTCGGGCACCGGGCGCAACGGGATGGGGCAGGTGTGCGTCTGCCAGCCACTGGTGCGGCATGCGATTGGCGCGCAAGGCCTGCACACTGGGTGCGCCCAACTGGAGCGCATGGTAGCCAAAAATATTCGCCACCGCAGCGTCGAGCTGGCGACTTTCCCAGTCGAGCAGGTAGGCGCCCGCAGGGGTACTGAACCAGTCGTGCATCCCTATAATCGCTTTAATCATGACACTGACACCGATTCCCGCTTTTACCGACAACTACATTTGGATGTTGCACGACGGACGCAATGCCCTGGTCGTGGACCCGGGGGAGGCCCAACCGGTGTTCGACGCCCTGCAAAAGCAGGGTCTGCAACTCCAGACGATTGTAGTCACGCACCACCATGCGGACCATGTGGGCGGCGTCGACGCTCTGCGCCAGGCCAGCGGCGCGCAGGTGTACGGACCGGCGCGGGAAACCATGCCGCAGCCCATCACGCGTCTGCAGGACGGCGACCGTGTGGCGGCCCTGGGGCTGGAATTCACAGTCATAGACGTACCCGGCCACACCGCTGGGCACATCGCCTACTACTGCCCCGAGATGGATGGGCGTCCGCTGCTGTTTTGCGGTGACACCCTGTTCAGCGGCGGCTGCGGCCGTCTGTTCGAGGGCACGCCGGCGCAGATGTTGGCATCGCTGCAGCGGCTCGCCGCCCTGCCCGACCTGACGCGGGTCTGCTGCACCCACGAGTACACCTTGAGCAATCTCAAATTCGCGCTTGAAGTCGATGGCAGCAATGCGGAACTGCAGGCCTACCAGCGGCAGTGCCAGGCGCTGCGAACAGCAGGGGAGCCCACGCTGCCATCCTCCATGGCACAGGAGCGCGCCATCAATCCGTTTTTACGCAGCCATCTGCCGGCGCTGGTGGGCGCAGCCGAGCGCTTTGATGCAGACATGGCGCGCCAGTCGGGCGCTTTTGCCACGCTGCGCCAATGGAAAAACCAGTACCGATGAAGCACGCTTGCGCACTGTGTCTGTGCGCCGCGCTCTGGCTGGCGGGCTGCGCCAACGTGGGTCCGTTGGCGACCCAGACGGGTACCGCAGCCAGCGGCGCTGCAGCCACCAGCAGCGCACGGGCGCCGGCCGCGGACGGTGGCCTTCAGGAAGCTGCACCGGCCACCACCAGCCAGGCCATGGGCAGCCATGCAGGTGCCGCCGGTCAGGCCAGAACAGCGGGCAGTCAACCGCAAGCGCCCTTGTCCGAGATCGCCCAGCAGCAGACCAGTTCACGCGCGGTGACCGGCCTGTCGGTGCCGGTAGACCTGTGGGACCGGATCCGGCGCGGATATGCCATGCCAGACCTGGAAAGTGGGCTGGTGCGCGACCGCGAGCAGTGGTACACGACACGTCCGGACTACATCTTCCGGATGACGGACCGGTCCAAAAAGTACCTTTTCTACATCGTGGAAGAGCTGGAGTTGCGCAACATGCCCACCGAGCTGGCCTTGCTGCCCTTTGTGGAAAGTGCCTTTAACCCGCAAGCCGTCTCCAGCGCCAAGGCTGCTGGCATGTGGCAGTTCATGCCGGCGACTGGCAAGAGCTTTGAACTCAGGCAAAACGCCTTCCGCGATGACCGCCGCGATGTGCTGGCCTCGACGCGGGCCGCGCTGGACTACCTGCAAAAACTGTACGGCATGTTCGGCGACTGGCACTTGGCGCTGGCCGCCTACAACTGGGGTGAGGGCAGTGTGGGCCGGGCCATCGGCAAAAACCAGAAGGCCGGTCTGGCTACGGGCTACCCGGACCTGACCATGCCCATGGAAACACGGATGTACGTGCCCAAGCTGCAAGCGATCAAAAACATCGTGGCCAACCCGCAGGCCTTCAACGCCCAGTTACCGCTGATTGAAAACCACCCTTACTTTGACACGGTAACGATCCGGCGCGACATGGACCTGACACTGGCTGCCAAGCTCGCGGAAGTGCCCCTGGAGGACTTCAAGGCCCTCAACCCCTCCATCAACAAGCCGGTGATCATGGCCGCCGGCACGCCACAGATCCTGCTGCCCTGGGACAACGCCAAGGTGTTCCAGGCCAACCTGGAGGGCTACTCGGGTGGCAGGCTGGCCAGTTGGACGGTCTGGGTGGCACCGACCACAATGCACCCGGCGGACGCCGCCAAGAAAGTGGGCATGGGCGAGGCCGAATTCCGCGCCGTCAACAATATTCCGGCGCGGGTGGTGATCAAGCCCGGCTCTGCGCTACTGGTGCCCCGCTCCGTGCGCATGGAGGACGATGTGGCCAGCAAGGTGGCTGACACCGGGCAGGTCAGTCTGGCGCCAGAAGTGGTGCTCAAGCGCGTGAGCGTGCGGACCGGCAAGGGCGAGACCGTTGCCACCGTAGCCCATCGCTACAAGACCAGTGCCGCCAACGTCGCCCAGTGGAACAAGGTGGGTGCCGCGGCGGCCTTCAAGCCGGGCCAAAGCATCGTGTTGTACCTGCCCCCTGCCCCGCCGAAGAAAATCCAGTTGGCCAGCAACACGCGCAAGCGCTGAGGGCCCCGGGTGGCGAAGCCTAGCGGTAGCCGACGAAGAGAATGCCGATGTTGACCGCCAGCGCCGCAGTCCACACCAGGCTGCGCAGGCTGGCCTTGTCCACCAGGTACAGGCGGATATACACCAGACGCAACACGACAAACAAGCCCGCGAGTGCATCGATGCGCACCTGGTCTGCGCCGAGCTGGTGGGCAATGACGACCGCACCAATGAAGAACGGCAGCGCCTCAAAACTGTTGGCCTGGGCCGCGTTGGCGCGCGCACGCCAGTCGGTCTGGCTGGCAAGCCAGGCTCGCGGGTTGGCGTTGTCGTACCCGCCCTGTTCGGGGCGGGTGCCGAACTTGCCGCCCTTGGCGATGCCGGCACACACCAATGGCAGGAGGGCTGCCACCAGAACACACCAGTAGGCTATGGAGAAGTGCGCATTTTGCATGGGTCAGGAACCTTTCGGAATGGGGGGGTGAAGGGGTGCGGGCTAGCGCCGGTCCACCAGGGCGTGGGCGATGGTGCCCAGGTCCACGTACTCCAGTTCGCTGCCCACCGGCACGCCGCGGGCCAGCCGGGTCGGCTGCAGGCCGCGGCTTTTGAGGCCTTCGCTGATGACATGCGCCGTGGCTTCACCTTCTGCGGTGAAATTGGTGGCCAGAATCACCTCCTGCACCACGCCATCGCAGGCACGGTCAAACAGCTTCTTGAGCCCCAGGTCGTTGGGGCCGATGCCGTCGAGCGGACTGAGCTTGCCCATGAGCACGAAGTACAGGCCCTTGTAGGCACCGGTGCGCTCCAGCGCCGACTGGTCGGCAGGCGTCTCCACCACACACAGCTTGCTGCGGTCGCGCTGGGGGTCCAGGCAGGTGGCACAGACGGCGTGTTCGGTGAAGGTGTGGCAGCGCTCGCAATGGCGCACCCCGTCGCAGGCCTGCTGCAGTGCCCGCGCCAGCGTGAGCGCGCCGGGCCGGTCATGCTGCAGCAGATGGAACGCCATGCGCTGCGCCGACTTGACGCCGACGCCGGGGAGCTTTCGCAGGGCCTGAATCAGCGCGTCGAGCGCATGGGTATCAGACATGCCGCAGCGGGCAGCGGGCGCGCAGCAAGATCAAAACGGAAACTTCATGCCGCCGGGCAGTCCCGGCATACCGGCCGTGAGCTTGCCCATCTTCTGGGACGAAGTCTCCTCGGCCTTGCGCACTGCGGCGTTGAAGGCCGCTGCTACCAGGTCTTCGAGCATGTCCTTGTCGTCGGTGAGCAGGCTGGGGTCGATCTCCACCCGCCGGACGTCGTGCTTGCAGGTCATGGTGACCTTGACCAGTCCGGCACCCGATTCGCCCGTGACCTCGATGGTGCCGAGCTCATCCTGCGCCTTTTTCATGTTGTCCTGCATGGCCTGCGCCTGCTTCATGAGGCCCGCGAGTTGTCCTTTGTTGAACATGGATTTCCTTGAAAGTGAGGTTAGGCCGAACCGGTCACAGGCAGTGGCCGGATCGAGCCGGGAACGATTTTCGCGCCAAAGTCCCGCATCATCGCCTGCACGAACGGGTCATCGAAAATAATCTTTTCGGCTGCGAGCTGCTTCTCGGCCGATGCCTGCTGGTTGCGCCGCCCCGGGGTATCGGTCACGCGGCCGATTTCTACTGCCAGCGCCACCGGCGTACCGGCCGCAGCCAGCGCGGCGGCCAGGCGGTCGCGGGTGCCTGCCTGGTTGAGCGACTCGCGCTCCACCCGCAGCAGCCACTGGTCGGTGTCACGGGCCACCAGCTGCGACTGCAGCGCCAGCTCCCGCACCATGGCGTGGATGGCATCGGTGGCCAGCAATTGCTGTACGGTGGCATGCCAGAAATCGCCTTCGGCCGTCGGCACCAGTACCGGCGGTGTCTGCGCAGCGACGGCATCGGCCTGGCTGGGGGTGGCCTGTCGCACCGGTATTGCTACAA
>Ga0007791_10000031_pt1 | contig 30284 bp, 24 predicted proteins | sample CryBogmetaGMA05M_FD_60368 | JGI IMG/M metagenome (GOLD analysis project Ga0007791, IMG submission 60368) | Freshwater microbial communities from Crystal Bog, Wisconsin, USA - MA0.5M | ecosystem: Environmental > Aquatic > Freshwater > Lake | place: Crystal Bog, Wisconsin, USA | collected 2009-07-06 | reverse complement strand
GTGGTGTCGGTGATTTCCCGCGCCATCCTGCTGTGGGTCGCACTGCACGGTGTGTTGCGCGTGCACCGACTGCTCGCGCCCTGGGACCGCAGCCGCCTGGCCCAGGACGTGCGGACCCTGTCGCGGGTGGCCGGGCCAGCGGTGCTGACCAACCTGGCAACGCCGGTGGGCGCGGCCTTTGTGACGCACAGCGTGGCGCAGTTTGGCGCCGCAGCAGTGGCAGGGCAGGCCACGATCGAGCGTGTCACACCCGTGGCCTTCGGGCTGATCTATTCGCTCAGCGCCGCCGTCGGCCCGATCCTGTCGCAGAACCTGGGCGCACGCCAGCATGCACGGGTGCGGGAGGGGTTGCGCGCCAGCGTCTGGTTCATGGTGATCGCCGTGGGCTGCGCCTGGCTGCTGCTGGCCCTGCTGCAGGGCCCGCTGATCCGGGCGTTTTCGCTCCAGGGCATTGCCGCGCAGATGCTGCATGCGTTTTGCAGCTGGCTGGCGGCCGGTTTCTTTTTTGCCGGCGCACTGTTTGTGGCCAATGCGGCGTTCAACAACCTGGGCAAGCCGCTGTGGTCCACGGGGTTCAACTGGGCCCGCGCGACGCTGGGGACGATTCCCTTTGCCTGGTGGGGCGCACATTACGGTCCGGTGGAAGTGCTCGCCGGCCAGGCTGCGGGCACCGCGTTGTTCGGCGGGGTGGCGCTGTGGGCCGCATTCCGGCTGACGGCCAGCCTGGACCCTTCGCTACAAAAATCATAGCTGGTGTCGCAAGCATTACATAGGCTACAGGCCGATCGGCCTTAAATTCAGCACATGGGAACTCTTTACCTGGTACGCCACGGGCAGGCCTCGTTTGGCGCTGCGGATTACGACGAACTCAGCGCCCTGGGCCACCGCCAGAGCCGGCGCCTGGGGGAGTACTTTGCCCACAAGGGCATCCACTTCGAGGCGGTGCTGACCGGCACGCTCAAGCGGCACGCCCAGACTTGGGCCGGCATTGCCGCCGGCGCCGGCCTGGTCCTGGAGCCGCTGCAATGGAACGGCCTCAACGAATACGACAGCGAGGCGGTGATTGCCGCCGTGCACCCGGCGCCCCTGCAAAAGCCCGACACCCCGGAGCTGGTGCGCCACCATTTCCGGCTGCTGCGCGAGGGCCTGACGCAGTGGATGGACGCAGCGGTGCAGCCGCAGGGCATGCCGAGCTACAGCGAATTTTCCGCTGGCGTGGCCGGTGCGCTGGCGCATGTGCGCGAGCACCATGAAGGCAATGTGCTGCTGGTCAGCAGCGGCGGCCCGATTTCCACGGCGGTGGGACAGGTGCTGGGCACCAGCGGCCCGACCACGATTGAACTCAACCTGCGCATCCGCAACACCTCGGTGACGGAATTCGCCTTCACGCCCAAGCGGCACATGGTGGTGACCTACAACACGCTTCCCCATCTGGACGACGCCGCGTACGCGTCCTGGATCACCTACGCCTGAACCGGCGCCACCCGGTCAACCTCGGCCAGCAGTTGCGCCAGCGCCCGGCCAGCCGCGTCGAGCAGGGCCTGGCCCTTGGCCGCGCTCGCGGCCCCCGCATTGCCCACGGCACCGGCGGGGTTGTAGTCCTGTATCTGCCAGCCGAGTTTGGCGCTCCTGCCGTTGCCCAGGATCGGCAGGGTCTGCGCCCGCGCCTGCGAGGCGGACGCGAAGTCCTGCGCCTGCGCCATGTCCACCTGGCCCGGCGCCAGCGCCAGCATCATGGAGGTTTCGATGTCGCCGGCATGGATGCCAAAGCGGTGCTCTTCGGCGCTGAACAGGGCGTTCACATCCTCGCCCTGGGGACCGGCCAGGGGCAGGCCGTACCAGTTGACGCTGTACACCAGCAGCCCCAGGCGCGCGCGCAGGTCGCGGGCGACGATGTCCATCACGCTGACCTGGCCGCCGTGGGCGTTGAACAGCACCAGCTTCTTCACGCCGGTGGCCGCCACGCTTTCGCCGATGTCGGTCCAGAGCCGCAGGATGGTTTCGGCCTTGAGTGTCAGGGTGCCGGCAAAGGCGGCATGCTCGGGGCTGAGACCCATGGCCTGGGTCGGCAGGAACAGGACCGGCAGATCGGGCGCGAGCTGCGGCAGCGCCGCGGCAATCACCCCCTCGACCAGCGCCGTGTCCACCCGCAAGGGCAGGTGCGGGCCATGCTGCTCGGTGGCCGCCACCGGCAGCACGGCAATGGTCCGGCCGATGCCGCCTTGCTGCTGCAACTGCGAAAAATCGCGGGTGGTCCAGTCGGCCCAGAATCGTGAAGGTGTGCGCATGCGGCTATCTTAGGGGCTTTGGTGGCGCTGCTGGCGCGGGTTGCGTGTGCTGGCGGCGCTGCCAGCGCTGCCGCGGATTTTCAGACGCGCCGGCAGATGGCCCCGCAGCGCGGCCGGACTGGCGCGCGCGCCGCTGCCCAGGTAGTCGGCCAGCAGCGCTTCACGCACCGCCCGGGGGTCTGTGCCCCGCACCGCGGCGAGGTAGTCAAACAGGGCGTCCACCAGCATTTCGGGTGTAAGGCCACTGGTGCGCGCCGTGTGCCCCCACAGCCATTGCGAAAAGTCTGCGAAGGCGGCAAATGGGCTGGGGCCGGCCAGCAGCAGCGCCAGCGTGCGCGAAAAGCGGCCGGAATTGGCCAGCAGGTCCCAGTAGCGGGCCAGCCGGGCAAAGGCCTGCACCTCGGCGGCGTCCACGGCGTCGGTCTGCAGCACGGTGTAGGGCGGCGCGGTGTCGTACACCATGCCCCACTGGGCGGCACTGCCGGGCAGGCTGCGCTGCGCCAACGGCGTGCCGCGCAGGCGTTTGAGCAGCCCGAGCTGGATTTCGTGTGGCTTGAGCGCCAGCAGCCGGTCGAACCCGGCCGCAAAGCTGTCCCAGCTTTCGCCCGGCAGGCCGAAGATCAGGTCGGTGTGCAGATGGGCCCGCGTGTGCTGCACCAGCCAGGCGATGTTGGCGCAACTGCGTTCGTTGTCCTGGCGGCGAGCGACGCGCGCCTGCACCTGCGGGTTGAAGCTCTGGATACCGATTTCGAACTGCAGCACCCCGGGCGGAAACTGCACGATCAGTTCCCGCAGGCGATCGGGCAGGTGGTCGGGGACGACTTCAAAGTGCAGGAAGATCGCCTCGCGCGCGGGCTGCGCCAGCTTGTCCAGAAAAAACTGCAAAAGCCGGGCCGAGGCCTCCACCTTCAAATTGAAGGTGCGGTCCACGAACTTGAAGGTGCGCGCGCCGCGCTGGTACAGGTCCTCGAGCGCCGACAGAAACGCGTCGGCCTCGAAGGCCCAGGCGGTCTTGTCCAGGGCGCTGAGACAAAACTCGCACTTGAACGGACAGCCGCGTGAGGCCTCGACATACAGCACCCGGTGCGCCAGGTCGGTGGCGTCGTACTGGGCGTAAGGCAGCGCAATCTGTTCCAGCGGCGGCTGCTCGCCGGCCAGCACTTTCATCAGCGGCTGCAGACCCTCAGTCAGGGCACGGCACAAACGGGGAAAGCTGACGTCGCCCCAGCCGGTAATGAGGTGGTCGGCCAGCGCGAAGATCTCCTGGCCTTCCCACTCGTGGCTGACTTCCGGGCCGCCGAGTACCAGCTTCAACGCAGGCCGCTGGCTCTTGAGCAGGCGCAGCAGCGCGGTGGTTTGCACCACGTTCCACACGTACACGCCCAGCCCCAGCACCTGAACCGCTGCCGTGGGCGGACCCAGTTCCTGCAGCAGGGCGTCAGCCACTTCCTGCACCGGGCGGTGGATGGTGAACTCGCGCAGCACGGTGGCCGCGCGCAACGCCGGCGAGCCGTGGCGCTCCATATTGGCCAGCAGGTAGCGCAGGCCCAGCGAGGCGTGAATGTATTTGGCGTTGAGGGTCGCCAGGATGACCCTGGGCGCCCCGATCAAGGCCGGGTCAGAAGGAATAGCTCATGCCCACGCCCAGCACCGGCATGGCCTTGAGCTTGTTGACCGAGTCCTGCACCTTGAGCAGTTGGGCATCAATATCGGCCTGGCTGGCGCCGGGCGCGTGCAGCGAGATCTTGGGGTTCTGGAACATCACGCCCAGGTCCATGTTGAAACCGAAGCCCCGCGCGTCCTTGGGTTTGGTGGAGTAGCCCAGCCCCACGTAGGGACTGATGGTCTCGCTGAGTTTGATTTCACCGTCGACATTGACGCCGGTCTGGGTGCCGACGGTGGCATTCGTACCGGTCATGCTGACCTTGTTGTTGTTGAGCACCAGGCCGCCCGAAAGCCGGAAACCGCTGTCGCCGGGATACCAGTCGCCCACGACCTGCAGGGAGCTGAGGTTGAGGTCGAGCTTGAGGGAGGCAGCGGGGCCAAAGTCCCCCACATCGCCGGTGAAGCTGCGCTGGTAGGCGTTGAGCTGGCCGCGCAGCGCCCAGTCATTGCCAATGGAGGTGGCATAGCCCAGGCCCAGGCCGTTGGTGCCCAGCTGGGTGTAGACGGTTCCGGCATCGCCGGCCCGGGTGGCGCTGGAGAAGGCACACAAAAGCAGCGCAACAGCGGCGGTGGGGCGGAACAATTTCATGAAAAACTCCAGTCAAGCGGGGGAAAAAAGAACATGGCCAGCGCTGGCAAACCAGACTCAAATGTACCTTCAGGGCGGCGCTTTGTCGAGCCAGAAACCCATGGGTTGTGGTTCGCCAACCGCAAAGCCCTGGCTGAATTCAATCCCCATTTCGGTGACCAATTCGCGCAGCCGTGCCGTGGCTACATACTCCGCCACGGTGGCAACACCCAGGTGGCTCGCCACCTTCACCATCGACTCGACAATGATGCGGTCCAGGGTGCCGTGTTCCAGGGCGCCGATGAAGGTGCCATCGATCTTGATGAAGTCCACGGCAAACCGCTTGAGGTAGTCAAAGGTGGCCACGCCCGTGCCGAAGTCGTCGATGGCCACCCGGCTGCCCATGGCGCGCAGGGCCTGCAGGGTGTGGGCGGCAACCTCCGGGTCGGTCGCTGCCAGGCTCTCGGTGATCTCGAAAACCATCAGCGCCGGCGGCACCGGGTAGCGCTGGAACAGGGTGCGCACATAGTCCAGCGTGGCGGCGTCGCCTACCGTGGGCCCGCTCAGGTTGATCGCGCAGCCCTGCACCTGCTCCAGCACATAGGGGTGCGCTGCCAGCCAGGCGAAGGTCTGCTCCATCACGGCCATGTCAAGCTGCGGCATCAGGCCGGCGCGCATGGCCGCCGGCATGAACACGCCGGGGCTGAGCACCTCGCCATCGGGCGCGGCCATGCGCACCAGCACCTCGAACTTGCGCACCCGCCGGTCACCGGCCTGCCAGCGCTCCCAGGCGCCGTTGGCGTTGCTGACGATCGGCTGGGCGTACAGCAGCAGCGTGCGCGACTCGATCGCGGCGCGCACCCGCTCCACCATGGCAGCGTCGTGCTGCAGCTGGCGCAGCGGCCGGTCGTCCACCGGCGCCACTTCCACGCGGCGGAACTGCTGGGCGCGGGTCTCGGCCAGCGCCAACGCCATCGGCATGGCCTGGCGCGGCTGCTGCGCCAGGGTGCTGCTGTCACGGGTCACCGCAGCCACCGACAAGAGCGCCCGAAACAGGTCCGAATTGGGAACCATGTCATCGAGCTTGGGCGGCACCCCCAGCACCACAATGCGCGATAGCAGCGCGTCCAGCGCACCGGGATCGCCCTGCCAGACGCCGAGAAAACGGCTGGGCGCGACCCGCCCCCACTGCACCTCGCCAATGGCGGCGTGCAACTGGGATGCCATCTGCCGGTCGAGTTCGGCCAGCGCCGGTGTGCCGGTGAGGGATGCCGCCTGGCGCGCGTTGGACAGGGTGACGCTGATCAGCGCCACCTCGGAGCCCTCGGCCGGCGGCGCCCCGGCCAGCCCCCGGTCCTCGAGCACGCGCATGACGCCGGCTTCATTGAGCAGGCCGGTCTGGGCATCGACAAAGGCCTGGCGTTCCAGCCGCTCCAGCGCAGCACGCTTTTCCGCGGTGGTGGCCAGCAGCACATCGAGCGCGGCCGTGCCCACCAGCAAGTACAGGGCCACCAGCAACAGTTCGGTGCTATCGGCCGCGTCGCCGGCAAAGCGTTGCAAGTAGGCCACGCCCACCAGCACCAGGAAACCCGACGCCAAGATCAGCAAATGCACCAACAGTGGCTGCGCCTGCAGCGCCACCACCACCAGCAGCGGCAGCAGGCCGTAGAGCACGGCGCGCGCGTAGTTCGCCTGGCCGGCTGGCAGCAGCGCGATGACCAGGCCGGTCAGGGCCAGCACTGCCAGGGCGAAACGCCACTCCAGCACCAGCACCAGCACCCGGCGCAAACGGGAAAAATAGCCCGCACCCGGGCTTGCACAGCCGGGCTGGGTCAGATCCCAGGCCACGGGTGCAAACAGCAAGGCGCCCGTGGTTTCAACCATCCAGTAGGACAAAACAGCGGCGTACCAGGAGACTTCGGCGTGCAGGTGTCCGGTCAGCCACAGGCCGGAGACACCGGCCACCGCCGCCAGCACCGAGCCCTGGCTGGACTGCAGGCGCATGAATTCCAGCAGGGTGGCGCTGTTCGAGAACGGTTCGGCGGTACCCTCAAAACGCGGGCGCAAGCCGCGCCAGACCCACCAGGGCCCGATGACGCTGGCGGCTGCGCCCCACAGGGCGGCACCCAGCCCCCAATGCATGCCCACCATGGCCCACAACAATACGCCGAGCCCGGTGGCGACCAGCCCCCACACGCCGCAGCGCGCCAGCAGCACCAGTCCAATGCCAGCGGACGGCCAGTAAAGGGAAAAGCCGGCGTCGTCGCTGCCCTTGACGCGCGAGACCAGGCTCAGCAACGCAATCAGCACCACCGCGAAAAGCAACCACAGGCCCGAACGCAAACCTGGCCGAAACGTGCCGGCGCCAGCACCGGAACCCGCCACAGCCGCGGCAACCGGTGGAGTGAGGGAGAGAGGGAATTGCATCCTGGGTAAAGGCTTTGCGCGGAAGTTTACGACAATAGCCAATGAGCAATCGCACCATGACGCACCCCTTTTCCGCCCTTTTGCAGGTTTTTTCCTGTTTTTTTTCCGGTCTGCGGCAGGGTGCACTCGCGGCTGTGCAAGCGCTGGGATTTGCTGCTTTTTTCATAGCATCAGGCCCAGGATCGGCGGGGGCACAGACGCCATTGGCGCTGGGAAATCCGGGCCAGGCGAGGCCCGGCGCGGTGGTGCAAACCGCCCAGGTGCGTGTCGAACTCATGGCCTATGCCGCCCAGGGCGCGGGCCCCGGCCAGCCCGTTTGGCTGGGCCTGCAGCTGGCGCACCAGCCGCACTGGCACACCTATTGGAAAAACCCCGGCGACTCTGGCCTGCCGACACGGCTGGACTGGAAGCTGCCGGCAGGGGTGCACGCCGGCGACATTGCCTGGCCTGCGCCGCAAAAAATCAATATCGGCACGCTCTCGAATTACGGCTACGAGGACACGGTGTTGCTGCCCGTGGCGCTGCGCTTTGACCCATCATTCCAGCCGCCACCCGGTGGCCACCTCAGCATAACCCTGCATGCGAGCTGGCTGGTCTGCAGCAAGGAATGCATTCCGCAGGAAGGCGACTTCGCCCTGCAACTGCCGCTCACGGGCTCCACTGCGCTGCAGCGCAGCGCGTTCGAAGGCGCCTTCGCGGCCGCGCCCCGCGCCCTGAGCGGCTCCGCCGCAAGCGCCAGCTTTGCCGGCCAGAACCTGGTGCTCCACGTGCCGCAGCTGCCACCGGCCCTGCGCGGCCAGGCGCTCGATGTCTTTACCGAGACGCCGGAGGTGATGGAAACCGCGCGCTCACCAACCGCCGCCGACGCCGTGGTGCGCGGCCAAGCCGGCGCGCCCGGCCAGCAGGGCTGGAGCGAGGACGGCAGCTGGTCCGCCCGCATTCCCCTGTCGGCACTGCGCACCGAGACGCCAGCGCAGATCGGCCTGGTGCTGGTGGCCGGCCCACAGCGCTGGCATACGCTGGCCTCGGTGCAAGGTGACTGGCCGCCGCTGCCGGCGCGCGCTGGCGCCGCCCCGGCAGGACCGGCAGCGGTGGCCGGCAGCGGCGTTCCCTCTCCACTGGCAGCGGGCGGGAACTGGGCCTGGGGCGCGGCGCTGGCCACGGCGCTGCTGGGCGGGCTGATCCTCAACCTCATGCCCTGTGTCTTTCCGGTGCTGGCGCTCAAGGTGCTCAGCTTCGCCAGCGGCGCCGGCGGTGCGGTGGGGCAGCGAAGCAGCCACCGTGCCCAGGGGCTGGCCTATACCGCCGGGGTGGTGGCCTCGTTCATGGCGCTCGGTGCCCTGCTGCTGGGCTTGCGCTCGGCGGGCACGCAGCTCGGCTGGGGCTTTCAGCTGCAGTCCCCTGCCGTGATTGCCGCCCTGGCGCTGCTGTTCACCCTGATCGGCCTGAACCTGGCGGGCCTGCTGCAGGTGGGGCACTTTCTGCCGTCCGGACTCGCCAGCCTGCAACTGCGCCACCCGGTGGGCGATGCCTTCCTGTCGGGCGTGCTGGCGGTGGCAGTGGCCTCGCCCTGCACTGCGCCCTTCATGGGTGCCTCGCTGGGCTACGCCCTGACGGTGCCGGGGCCGCAGGCGATGGCGATCTTTGCCGCCTTGGGGCTGGGGCTGGCCCTGCCCTACCTGGCAGCGAGCTGGGTGCCGGCGCTGGGACGCTGGCTGCCCCGCCCTGGCCCTTGGATGGACAGCCTGCGCCGCTTTCTGGCGTTTCCGATGGCGGCCACGGTGGTCTGGCTGGTGTGGGTGCTGGGACATCTGAGCGGCGTCGACGGCGCAGCCAGCCTGCTGGCGCTGCTGCTGTGCCTCTGGCTGCTGGCCTGGTCGCTCGCGCTGCCGGGACGCAGCCGGACCGTGTTTGCTACTATTTCCATAGCGACAGGCATACTGTTGACGCTGGTTATCGGCCCGAATGTCCTGAAAATGGAGACCATGCCCGGGCCCGCCGCGGCACCCCTGGAGCGCTGGCAGGACTGGGCACCGCAGCGCGTGCCGGCCGCGCTGGCCGAGGGCAAGCCGGTGTTTGTGGACTTCACCGCCGCCTGGTGCATCACCTGCCAGTACAACAAGAAAACCGTGCTCTCCGACAGCGCGGTGCTGGCCGACTTCGCCGCGCGCCAGGTGGTGCTGCTGCGCGCCGACTGGACCCGGCGCGACCCGGCGATCACAGCGGCGCTGGAGCAGCTCGGGCGCAGCGGCGTACCGGTGTACGTGCTGCACCGGCCGGGCCGCGCGCCGCAGGTGCTGTCGGAAATTCTGAGCGTGCGCGAACTGCGCGACGCGCTGGCGGCGCCCTGACCGCGGCGCAAGACAATACCCTGAAACTGGAGCACGCGCGACATCCCCATGCGTGACCGAACTGCGACAATGCCCCCATGAACGACCAGAACTCCACCACGACTTTCGCGCCGCTCCAGAACGACACCTTCCTGCGCGCCTGCCTGCGCCAGGCCACCAGCCACACCCCGGTGTGGCTGATGCGCCAGGCCGGCCGCTACCTGCCAGAATACTGCGCCACACGGGCCCGGGCCGGCAGCTTCATGGGCCTGGCGACCAATACCGCCTTTGCGACAGAAGTGACGCTGCAGCCGCTGGAGCGTTACCCGCTGGATGCCGCCATCCTGTTCAGCGACATCCTGACGGTGCCCGATGCCATGGCCCTGGGGCTGTCGTTCGCCCAGGGCGAAGGACCGCGCTTTGCCAGCCCGGTACAGGACGAGGCCGGCGTGGCGCGGCTGCGGGTGCCTGACATGGACACGCTGCGCTATGTCTTTGATGCCGTCACGTCCATCCGCCGGGCGCTCAATGGCCGGGTTCCGCTGATCGGCTTCTCCGGCAGCCCCTGGACGCTGGCCTGCTATATGGTGGAGGGCAAGGGCTCGGACGACTACCGGCTGGTCAAGACCATGATGTACGCGCGTCCGGACCTGATGCACCGCATGCTCGCCGTGAACGCCGACGCGGTTGTGGCCTACCTGAACGCGCAGATTGACGCCGGCGCGCAGGCGGTGATGATTTTCGACAGCTGGGGCGGGGTGCTGGCCGACGGCGCATTCCAGGAATTTTCATTGGCCTACACCCGCCGGGTGCTGGCGCAGCTCAAGCGCAGGGGTGCGGACGGCAGCGTGGTGCCGCGCATTGTGTTCACCAAGGGCGGCGGGCTGTGGCTGCAGGACATGGCGGGACTCGATTGCGAAGTGCTGGGCCTGGACTGGACCGCCAACCTGGCCAGCGCGCGCGCGCTGGTGGGTGGCAGCGAGAACGGCCCCGGCAAGGCCCTGCAAGGCAATATCGACCCCAACGTGCTGTTCGCTCCGCCGGCCCAGATTGACGCCGAAGTGGCCCGCGTGCTCGACAGCTTTGGCACCCCCTACCAGGGTACTGGCACGGGCCCCACACACATTTTCAACCTCGGGCATGGCATCAGCCAGTTCACACCGCCCGACCATGTGGCCGCGCTGGTGGAGGCGGTACACAGCCATTCGCGGCGTTTGCGCACGTGAGCGCGGGGTCGCCATAGCATGTTTTCGGCCCCTTCTGCGGCCCGTGCCGTGAGACTTATGCACAAAATTGGTGTGTCTGCGTAAACACTGCATTGCAACATGCGTCTACGCGCTACAAACTCGATAGCAAGCGTAAGTCCTTGATTTTCAAGGACTTATTTTTTTGCTTTTTTTCCGGGCATTTCAGGCAAACCCTTGAAAATCAAGGCTTTGTACGGTCTGGCGACAAGTTATGAACAAAGTTATCCACAGTTTCCTTGGACTGACCATAAAAGCCATTCAAATCAAGCACTTAGGCCCTGTTCCCAAGTTTCACTTGAACAACTCCCGGCATCCGGGCTGCCCCTCGGCCCCGGCCCCGGGCACCGTCGGGCGGCCATGAACCACTGGCTGTGCGTGCTGGTGCCCACGCCGGCGCACGCCGCGCTGGGGCCCTTCCTCACCTACCGCAGCGACGAAGCGCTGGAACCCGGCACCCTGGTGCGCGTGCCGCTGGGCAAGCGCGACACCCTGGGCATCGTCTGGGACAAGCAGGCCACGCAGGACGCCGCTGAACTCGACCCGACCAAGGTGCGTGCGGTGGCCGCACGGCTGGAGGGCGTTGCGCCCCTGGGATCGCGCTGGCGCCAGTTGGTGGGCTTTGCCGCGCAGTATTACCAGCGCTCGGTGGGAGAAGTGGCGCTGGCCGCGCTGCCGGCACAGCTGCGCGCACTGACGGTGCTGCAAATGCAACGCCGCCTGCAACGGCCGGCCCCGGCACGCAACAAAGGACACGGCGCGGCGGCCATGCCGGCCGCCGCCGTGCCAGCGCTGAGCCCGGAGCAGGCCGCTGCGGTGGCGCAGATCGAGGGAGGCAGCGGCGCGTTTTTGCTGTTCGGCGCCACCGGCAGCGGCAAGACCGAGGTCTACCTGCACTGCGTGCAGGCGCTGCTGGAGCGCGACCCGCAAGCCCAGGCGCTGGTGATGGTGCCGGAGATCAACCTGACGCCGCAACTCGAGTCCCGCTTTCGCGCGCGCTTCGCGCCGCGCTACGGCGCGCAGGCGGTGGTCTCGCTGCACAGCGGCATGACCCATCCGCAACGGCTGCAAGCCTGGCTGGCGGCGCACACGGGTAAGGCGCGCGTGGTGCTGGGCACCCGCCTGGCGGTGTTCGCTTCCCTGCCGGGATTGCGCCTGATCGTGGTGGACGAGGAACACGACCCGAGTTACAAGAGCAGCGAGGGCGCACGCTATTCGGCGCGCGACCTGGCGGTCTACCGTGCCCGCCTCGACGGCGCGCGCGTGGTGCTGGGCTCAGCCACACCATCGCTGGAGAGCTGGCACCAGAGCCGCCCGGCGGCGGAAGGCGGGCGCTACGGCCGCATTGCCATGCCCTCGCGCATTGGCGCCCAGGCCAGGCTGCCGCTGGTGCGGCGGGTCGACATGAACCACCAGCCCCGGGGCACGGTGTTTTCCGCCCCCCTGCTCGACGCCATCCGCCAGCGTGTGGCGCGCGGCGAGCAGTGCCTGGTGTTCCTCAACCGGCGCGGCTACGCGCCAGTGCTGCATTGCAACGACTGCGGCTGGAGCAGCGACTGCCCGCACTGCAGTGCGTTTCGGGTGTTCCACAAGGCCGACCGGACGCTGCGCTGCCACCACTGCGGCCTGAGCGCGCCGGTGCCGCGCGCCTGCCCGGCCTGCGGCAACCCCGACATTGCGCCGCTGGGCCGCGGCACCGAGCAACTCGAAGAGCAGTTGGCCACCCTGCTGGGCGATATGCGCCGGGCCGGCAGCGTCAGCGCCGATTGCCCCGAGGGTGTGCCGCTGCGCATCGCGCGGATTGATGCCGACAGCACCCGGCACAAGGGCGCGCTCGAAGCGCAGCTGGCGGCGGTGCATGCCGGGGACGTGGACGTGCTGGTCGGCACGCAGATGATTGCCAAGGGCCACGACTTCCGGCGCGTGACGCTGGTGGCGGCCGTGGACCCGGACAGCGCCCTGTTCTCCAGCGACTTTCGCGCCCCCGAGCGGCTGTTTGCCCTGCTGATGCAGGCGGCCGGCCGCGCCGGCCGCGATGCGGCGCTGGGCGAACACAGCGAGGTCTGGATCCAGACCTTCCAGAGCAGCCACCCCTTGTATGCCGCGCTCAAGCAACACGACTACCCGGCCTTTGCCGACGGGCAATTGCGCGAACGTGCGCAGGCGGCCATGCCGCCCTTTAGCGCGCAGGCCCTGGTGCGGGCCGAAGCGCGCACCCAGGCGGCAGCCCAGGCCTTCCTGAACCTGGCACGCGCGCAGGCTGCCAGCGACATGGCGCATTGGGAAGGCTGGGCGGAGGTGGTGGCGCAGGTGACCGTCTACCCGGCCATTCCCATGGGCATGGAGCGCGTGGCCAACGTGGAACGGGCCCAGATGCTGATCGAGAGTCCCTCGCGCGCAGCGCTGCAGCAGTTTCTGGGCGCCTGGCAGGCGGTGCTGCAGGCCACACGCGGCCACAGTGCCTGCAAGGGCCTCATCCGCTGGGCCATTGATGTAGACCCATTGGCGATCTAGCCCGCATCCCGCCTGGGCCTTGCGCTACTTAAAAAATAGCAAAATCGCCGTGGGTCAGCGCGACTGCCGCGGAAAAAGTCACAAACGCCGCCGCCGTGGACACCAGGATGATGCGGGCGATGCGGCCGTTGTCCGCGCCGAAGCGCTCTGCCAGCATGGACACATTGCTGGCACTCGGCAGCGCCGCCACCAGAAACAGCACGGTCAGCGCAAACCGGTCCAGCGCCACGCCCAGGCGCAGGGCCAGCAGGCCCGCCCCCAGCACCAGCAGCGGGTGCAGGAACAGCTTCATCGCCGCCACGGGCAGCACCTCGCTCCAGGGCACGGCATGGGACCGGTCCTGCTGCGCCAGCAGGCGCGAACGGGCCAGCACGGCGCCGATGGTGAACAGCGCCACCGGGCTGGCGGCATCGGCCAGCATGCCCACCGTCACCAGCACCGGCCGAGGCAGTTGCCACTGCTGCCAGGAGAAGACTGCACCCGTCAGGATCGACCAGGGCATGGGGTTGGCCGCCACCCCTTTGAGCGCATTGCGGGCGGCCTGTGCTGCCGTCTGGCGCACGCCCGGCGCACCCGCGCCACCCGGCGGGTCCAGCCGCGAGAGGGCGATGCACAGCGAGGAAGTGATCACCATGTCGACCAGGATGGACACAATCGCCGGACCCGCCGCCCGGGCGCCCAGCAGCGCCACCAGCAGCGGCACGCCCATGAAACCGGTGTTCGGGAAGGCCCCCACCAGCGCGCCCAAAGCCGCGTCATTCCAGCCGATGCGCCCGCGCCGTGTAACGGCAATCACCAGCGCCACCATCAGCAGCGCACACAGCAGGTAAGTCAGCGCCACGGCCGGGTCGAGCAATTGCGCCACCGGCGTCGAGGCGCCAAAACGGAACAGCATGCACGGCAGGGCAAAAAACAACACAAAACCGTTGAGGCCCGGAATCGAGGCCAGCGGCAGCATGCCGCGCCAGGCAGCGAGGTAGCCGGCCAGCACCAGCACAAAAAACGGGAACGTGACGGTCAGGATCTGCAACATGCTGCCATTGTCCGGGCATTTGCCGTGCCTGCCGTTAAGATCGTGCGCTCGCCTCTGTCTGGACCCGTTCACCCATGTCCACCCCCTCCCCCCACGGTTTGAACCTCGCCCAGCAGGAAGCCGTGAACTACCTGCACGGCCCCTGCCTGGTGCTCGCCGGCGCCGGCTCGGGCAAGACGCGGGTGATCACCCACAAAATCGCGCGGCTGATCCAGAGCGGCATGGCGCCGCAGCGGATTGCCGCCATCACCTTCACCAACAAGGCCGCGGCCGAGATGCGCGAGCGCGCCAAGGGCCTGATCGGCAAGGCAGCGCGCGAGGTGCTAGTGTGCACCTTCCACGCGCTGGGGGTGCGCATGCTGCGCCAGGACGGATCCGTGCTGGGACTCAAGCCAGCTTTCTCCATTCTCGACACGGACGACGTGACCAGCATCCTCAAGGACGCCGGCGGCACCACCGATGCGGCCACGGCGCGCCAGTGGCAATGGACCATCAGCGCCTGGAAGAGCGCGGGGCTGAACGCCGCCCAGGCGCTGGCCCGGGCAGACGACGACGGCGCCCGCCAGACCGCGGTGGTGATGGCCCGCTACGAGGAACGGCTCAGCGCCTACCAGAGCGTGGACTTTGACGACCTGATCAGCCTGCCGCTCCAGCTGCTGCAGCAGCATGCCGACGTACGGCAACGCTGGCAGGCACAAACCGGGCATGTACTGGTCGACGAGTACCAGGACACCAACGCCACACAGTACGAACTGCTCAAGCTGCTGGTGGGTGAGCGCCCGCAGGCCGCCTGTTTCACCGCCGTGGGGGACGACGACCAGTCGATCTACGGCTGGCGCGGTGCCACGCTCGACAACCTGAAAAGGCTGCCGGTGGATTTTCCGGCGCTCAAGGTGATCACGCTGGAGCAGAACTACCGCTCCACCAGCGCCATCCTGCGCGCGGCCAACCATGTCATTGGCCCCAACCCGAAGCTGTTCCCCAAGAACCTGTGGAGCGACCTTGGCGAAGGCGAGCCGGTGCGGGTGGTGGATGCCGATAACGAGGAACACGAGGCAGATCGGGCGGTGGCACGCATCCAGAGCCTGCGTGCCGAAGGTGCCCTGGCGCAGGCCGGCGCCCAGTACCGGGAGTACCGCGACTTTGCCGTGCTGTACCGCGCCAACCACCAGGCCAAGCCGTTCGAGAAGGCACTGCGCAAGGCCAACATCCCCTACAAGGTGTCCGGTGGTCAGAGCTTTTTCGACCGCGCCGAGATCCGCGACCTGTGCGCCTGGTTCCGGCTGTGGGCCAACAACGATGACGACCCGGCCTTTGTGCGCGCCGTCACCACGCCCAAACGGGGCATAGGCCACCAGACACTGGCCTCCCTGGGGCAGTTTGCAGGACGTTACAAGACCAGCCTGTTCGAAGCGCTGTTTTCCTCCTCGCTGGCGTCGGTGCTCAGTGCCAAGGCGCTGGGCAGCCTGCAGGAATTCGGCCGCTATGTGAACGACCTGCAGTTCCGCGCGCGCCACACCGACGGCGCTGCCAATGCGGCGGCGTTTTTGGCAGAGTGGCTCAAGGACATCGGTTACGAAAAGCACCTGCTCGATGGCGAAGACAGTGCTGCCGTGGCGGCTGCCAAATGGGGCAATGTGCTGGAATTCTGCGACTGGATGGCGCAGCGCTGCGGCGGCGATGCAGCGCAGGAAGGAGGGCTTGATGGCGCCTTGCAAGGGCCGATCAAAAACCTGCTGGAAGTCTCGCAGACCATTGCGCTGCTCTCGACGATCAGCGAGCGGGAAAAGGACCAGAACGTGGTGACCCTGTCCACCCTGCACGCGGCCAAGGGCCTGGAGTGGCCGCATGTCATGCTGGTGGGGGTGACCGAAGGTATGTTGCCGTTCAAGTTGGGCGACGATACGCCCGATGCAGACCGTGCCACGCGCCTGGAGGAAGAGCGTCGGCTGATGTACGTGGGCATCACCCGCGCGCAGCGCAGCCTGGCAGTGAGCTGGACGCGCAAACGCAAGAAAGGCCGCGACCTCGTGGCCACCCAGCCCAGCCGCTTCATTGCAGAAATGGCGCTCGACCAGGCAAGCATCAAAGAGGACCCGCGCGAGAAACTGCGGGCGCTGCGCGCCGAATTTGCCCTCAAAGCCCAGGAGCGGGCGGCAGCGCAGGTGCGCTAGATCGACAGACCCAAGCCGTGGCTAGGGTCGAACGGGCCGAACTTCTCGTCGTGCAGTTCGTACAATTCCAGCAATGCTTGGATGGTTTCGGCATGAAAGCCGACCCGGGTATTGCCCCGGACATCGGCACTTTCCATGATCAAACGGCGCATGTAATCGGAGCATTCGCGGTGTCCCCACAGCGAGGACAGGGTGGTGGCAATGCGGCTGTGCCGGCGTTGCATCACTTCCATGGCCTGCGCCTTGCGCTCCTCCGGGCCTTCAGGCTCGAGCCCCATGCGCTGGGTCGACACTTCAAAACCGGTCAGTACCGGCAAGGGTTGCATTGCGGGCGCGGGTGCGGGCGAAGGTGCAGGTGCGGGCGAGGTAGTACTTGCGGCGGCGGGAGCCGGCTCCTGGGGGGTCTGGGGCGCCTGCCCCTCCGATGCCTGCGAATCCTGTTCCGCCAGGGCGCTGTCCCACAAACTCCAGGCCGTGTCCGGATCGTCGTCCACCACCTCAATTCCAGGGCCAGACGCAGGGGGGAGGACCGACGAAGGGGGAAGAACCAGCCCAGGGGCAAGCGCCGGCGCAGGGGCAGCGTCTGCGGGGGGCTGCGCAGCAGCCTTGTCACTATTACCGAAGACTTTGTTGAACACAGACGCCCCGGGGATTGATAAAGGTAGCTTGACCATGATGAGGCCACCAGTTTACACCGAAGGCTGCTGCGACTGGCAACTTCTGGCGGTTCGCCATGGTTACGCGCCAGAGGAGTTTGCACCTTTGCCCGCCAAGGCTGACAATGCCCGCAAGGAGGACAGTGGTCATGGGCTTTCGATTCCGCAAAACCATCAAATTGCTGCCGGGCATTCGCCTGAACCTGAGCAAGTCCGGCATCAGCACATCGATCGGCGTGCCTGGTGCAACGGTCAACATCAGCGGCAAAGGCACACGGGGCACGGTGGGCCTGCCGGGCACCGGCATCAGCTACTCCGAGCAACTGTCCGGCAAGGGGGCGGGCGAGGCGGAAAAGGCTTCTGACTCCGGTACCTGGCTGCTCTGGCTCATTGCTGCCCTGGCCGTGGGTATGGTCCTGTACGGACTGGCCACCTTGCACTGACCTTGCGCGCCCCCGCAACCAGGGCACAGCGGGGCCAGATGCCGTCAGCCTGCGTTGGTTTCGGTTGCGGGCACCACGTTGGCACCCCGCTCAATCACAAACTCGGTGTCAATCAGCTTGCGCGAGTGGTTCAGGTCACTTTGCGCAATCAGCACCGACACCGCGCTGCCCTGGAGTCCGGCGATCACTTCGCTCAGCCGCTTGGACAGCGCCGGGGCCACACCCTCAAACGGTTCATCGAGCAGCAACAGGCGTGTGCCCACTGCCAGGGCGCGCCCCAAGGCCACCAGTTTTTGCTGGCCACCAGACAACAGCAAGGCCCGGCGCTCGCGCATTTCCAGCAGTTCCGGCAACACGCGGTACACCAGCGCCAGCCGTTCGGACTGGTCGAGTTGCTTGTTGACCCACACCGGCAGCAGGATGTTCTCCTGCACTGTCAGCTCGGGCACCAAGCCGCGGTCCTCGGGCATGTAGCCCACACCCAGCGCGGCACGCGCATGGCTGGGCAGGGCCAGCAGGTCGTGCCCGTCGAGCCGAATGCTGCCACTGCTTGGGGCCAAGTGGCCCATCACCGAGCGCAGCAGCGTGGTCTTGCCCGCACCGTTGCGCCCCACCAGTCCCACCATGGCGCCATCGGCCACCTGGAGCGTGAGCCCGCGCAGGGCGACCACCGACTGGATGGAGACGTGGAGGTGATTGATTTCGAGCATGGAGGGTGTGCTATTCACTGAGCAGTTCGCCCGTTACATAGCGGCGTACGTCATCGTTGGCCAGGGCCGCTTGCGGCGCCGCGTCCGCAATGATGCGGCCACTGTAAAACGCAATCACCCGGCTGGCGTAGGCCTGCACGATGTCCATGTCGTGCTCCACAAACAGCACGGTGGTCGCCCGCTCCTGGTCCAGGGCGCCCATGATGGTCTCCATCATGGGAAATTTTTCGTCGGCAGAGACGCCGCTGGTGGGCTCATCGAGCAACAGCAGCTTGGGTGCGGCCGTGAGCGACATGGCAATGTCGAGCAACTTGCGCACCCCGCCGGGCAGCTCTGCCACACGGCGGTCGCGCTGCTCCTGCAGGGCAAAGCGCTCCAGCAGGCTTTGCGCCCGGTCCATGGCGCTGCGCCGGCGCGCCGGCTGCCAAAAGCTCAGGCGCGCTTCGTGGCAGGCGGTGGCCACCAGCATGTTCTCCAGGACCGTCAGCTCGCCAAACAGCTGCGGGATCTGGAACGAGCGCGCCACACCCAGGCGGGTAATGGCGCGAGGCTCCAGGCGCGTGATGTCGTTGCCGTCGAGTTCGATCTGACCGAGATCGGGCTTGAGGTAGCCGGTAATCATGTTGACGAAGGTGGTTTTGCCCGCACCGTTGCTGCCGATCAGGCTGACGCGCTCGCCGGCCTCAATGGTGATGTTGATGTCTGCAGCGGCCACCACCGCATCGAACTTTTTGTTCACACCAATGGCCTGGAGCACGGGGGTCATCGCGCTACCCCCTTGACCCACAGGGCGCCAATGCCCCGGGGCAGGAAACGGATCACCACCAGCAGAAAAATGCCCAGTGCCAGCTGCCAGGTGTTGGGGAAATAGGCGCTGGAGAAGGAACGCACCAGTTCCAGAATCGCGCTGGCCACAAACACCGCCACCACACTTTGCCAGCCTGCCAGTATGGCCACGAACACGAACTCGCCCGAGGTGGTCCAGAAACTGAAATTGGGCTCAATATGCCCCAGCGCCACCGCCGCCAGCGCCCCACCCAGGCCACCACAAAAGGCGGCCAACACAAAGTTGATGGCTACCGCCTGGCGCACCGAGCCACCAAGGTATTCGACCCGCAGTTCATTCTCGCGCACGGCCAGCGTCAAGAGCCCGCGGGTGCTGTCAAAGTAAATGCGCGCCAGCAGCGCCATGAGCGTGGCCACCGTCACGGTCACGCTGTAGAGCACGTAGCCCACGCGCTCGTCGGGAAGTGCCCAGCCCAGCAGCGTCGGGCGCCCCAGGTTGAAGCCGTCGGAGCCACCCAGCACCTGGAGCTTCATCAGCAGCCCGTAGGCCACCATGGACAGCGCCAGGGTCAGCATGGCAAAGAAAATGCCCCGGTAGCGCGACAGCAGCGGTGCAAACGGCGCTGCTACCAGCATGGCCACAACGCCACCGGCCAGCGCCAGACCGAGCAGGTCATGAAACCCCCATTTGTTGAACAGCAGTGCCGCTGCGTAGCCGCCGGCCGCAAACACCAGGCCCTGGCCGAAGGACACTACCCCCCCACGCATCAGCACCACGATGCCCAGGGACACCAGGCCGTTGGCCGCCGCCATGGTCAGCAAAAACGTGAGCCACTTGGGCAGCAGCACGCCAGCGGCGACAAAGAACACACAGCAGGCCGCAGCCCTGAGCACGGTGGTGCCGCGCGCGGCAGTGGCGATGGCGGGCGCAGGCGCGGCAGCAGGGAGCACGGTGGCCATGGGCGCTCTAAATCTTGCGCGCCTTGATGCGCTGGAACAGGCCCTCGGGGCGGAACATCAGCACCACCGCCATCACCATGTAAATGGAGAAGAGTTCCGCCACGGGGGCCAGATGCACCGCCATGGAACGCGCCAGACCGACGATGAGCGCGCCCACGGCCGCACCCTCGATGCTGCCCAGGCCACCGATGATGACCACCGCAAAAGACAGAATGATCACTCCCACCGATACGCCGGGCTGCACCGAGATCATGGGTGCGGTGAAGGCCCCGCCAATGGCCGCAAGAAAGACGCCAATGGAAAACGCCAGCATGTAGACCCGCGAGACATTCACCCCCATGCTCGACGCAATCTCCGCGTTGTGAATCACTGCCAGGGTGATCTTGCCCTGGCGCGTGCGGTTCAGCCACCACCACACCGCGCCGCCCACCAGCAAGGCCAGCGCTACCAGCAAAAAGTCGTAACCGACATAGGTCTGGGTGCCCACGTCAATGCTGCCAAACAGGCTGTAGGGTTCGGACACATAGTAGGGCGTGGCGCCCCAGACCAGCTTGGTCACGTCTTCGAGCATCAAAAACATGGCGTAAGTCACCAGCACCAGCAGCACCTCGTCGCGGCCATAAAAAAACCGCAACAGCCCGCGCTCAGTCAGGGGCGCAATCAGCGCTGCGACCGCCACCGCCGCCAGCAACATAGCCACGAGGGTGAACCCAGGTGCGAGCTTCATGGCACCGGCCCAGCCGACAAAGCTGGCCGCCGCATAAGCGCCCAGGGCGTAAAAGCTGCCATGCGCAATGTTGAGGATCTTGAGCACCCCAAACACCAGCGTCAGGCCCAGGGCCACAATGAACAGCCATGACGCGTAGGTCAGGCCGTCGATCAGGATCGTCAGCATCCGATGGTCAGTGCCGCACTACGGGCAGCCTTTGGCGCCAGGAAAGCCAGCCTTGATCCAGTCTTCTGATTTCATGTTGGCCGGCGGGTTCACACAGTCGGCGGGAAAACGCATGATGTCGTCAAGCACCACCATTTTCTGGGCAGCGTCATAGCGGGTTTTGCCAATGGCAGTTTCCTGAACGGCCTGGTGGCCATTGCCCAGCGACATGCGGATTCTTCCTGCGGGGGAGTCCCACTCGGAATTGCTCAGGGCCGCAGCGAGTTGCTCGGCGTTGGGCTTCTTGCCACCGTTGGCGGCCATGGCTTTTTCCACCGCCAACTTCAGGCCCAGCAGCGACTGCACCATGCGGTAGGGGGCTTGCACCGGGTAGACATTGTTGGCCTTGCTGTAAAGATCCCACCACCAGTCATTGAGCGCCGACTTGGGCGACATCAATCCATACGCACCGCGCGCGCCCAGGATGACGCCGTCCGGCATTTTGTCGCCCAGCGCGGGCAGCACATGGTCAGCGGCCGAGAAAACCACCTGGGTGCGCTTGAACAAACCGCGTGGCGAAGCCTGCAAGATAAAGGCCTGCAAGTCGCCGCCCCACAGGCTGCTGTGGGTCACATCGGCTTGCTTGGCCATGAGCGCCGAAATTTCGGTGCCGTACTGGCCGGCGCCGAACTTTGGCAACTGGTCTTCACCTGACTTGGCGTTGGGGTACAGCTTTTCCATGGACCAGCTGAAGTCCTTCTTCGAGTCCTGGCCCCAGGCGTAGTCCTGGTTGATCATGTTGAACGTTTCGGCCTTGACGTTGCGCGCCTTCATGTAGCGCGCCAGGGCTACGTTGTCCATGGTGGCGTGTGCCGCCGTGCGAAACACGTAGTTGAACTTGTTGTCTTCAAAAATCCGCGGCGTGCCGCAGTCGTAAAGGATGAGGAACTTCTTCATTTCCTCGGCCACCGGTGCCACCGCCAGACAGTCGCCGGAGCCCACATAGCCCACGACCGCGTCCACCTTGTCACGGTCGTACAGGTTGCGCAGCTCCTGCACCTGCTTGGTGGCGCCGCCGTTTTCATCCACGTAAATGGGCTCGATCTTCATACCGCCGAAGCCGACCTTGTTGTAGGGGGCGGGCGCGGCACCTTTGTTGAAAGCATCCACCAGCACCTTGGCACCGTTGACCGCCGGAATGCCGAAGCTCTCTGCGGCCTGGCCGGAGAGGAAACTGACGATACCGACCTTGAAGGTCTCCTGCGCCTGGGCCGGTGAGGCCAGGCAAGCACTGGCCAGAGCCAAGGCCGTGAGCTGCCCCAAGCGCGCGCGCCGGGCAAGGGAATTGATCGAAAAGTTTGCCATGCGGGTCTCCGTCAGGTTGTATCGCCCTACCAAGGGGCGCCAACCATTGTGGTGGACACGCCGCGGTGTCGGTATGGGTGAAAACCCCCGTTTTGTCGCTTGATGCGATGGGCGCGTTTGCAGCGATTGGGCAACCGGTATGATTTATCTGCTGGTTACCCGGTTGTCCACCATTTCGATTCAAGCAACATGCGAACTGCCGCGGCGATAGCCGGACTGCTGATCTGTCTCTTCATGCTCTGGAACTTCGTGCGCGACGACCTGCGCCGGGTGGGTCGGCAGCAGACCGCACGCGGAAAGATCGTCGATATTCATACCTCCGTCGACAATGACAATGTCTGCACCTACACGGCGGTCGTGCGGTTCGAGACCGGAGATGGACCCATGGAGTTCGTCGACGATTACAGCGGCACGAGTCGGCCGATCGAAGGGAGCACAGTTACGGTGAAGTATCCGACCGGCCAGCCCTCCCTGGCACGGATCCCGCGGCCGCTATTCAGGTGCTTCGCCTATGTTGTGACCACAGGTCTGGCCGTGACGATGATCGCGATCCTCGCAGGTGCGCTTCCCGCCTAAGGCTGCGGTGAATATGTAGGTGCACAGCGCGGACACGCGCTAGTACCGTATCCGTCCGGCGAACTCACCTTGAACTGGAGTAGCTGAACAAGGATGCTTGTGTCCACAAACTTTAGATGGACACATGTACACAACCCCAACCAAACCAGCCACTGGTAACCCGTACAAACGCAGTTGGCGCAAGCATTCTGATGAATTCAAGGCGCGCGTTGTTGCGCTGGCTCTTGAGCCCCATGCATCGATGGCGTCCGTGGCGCTTGCTAACGGAATCAACGCCAACATGCTGCGCTGTTGGGTCCGCGCGTCCTCGTGCGCAAGTTTGCCCAGCACAATCGCTCGTAATGACCTCAACGCTCAAGCGCTGTCGTTTGTACAGCTGCCCATCCAAGTTGACAAGCCCCTGGTCGCTGCACCGGAATCGGCGACTTCCCCCGTCATTGAATTGCAAATTCAGCGAGGTGAAACCCGTGTCGTGGTCAGCCTACCGATGATCAGTGACAGTGCCGCATGGGTGCGCGAGGTGCTGGGTTGATCCGAGTAGATGAAGTATGGATGGCCGCGCAACCACTAGACATGCGCATGGGGAGCGAGGCTGCACTGGCGCGCGTGGTCTCAGTCTTTGGCGCCGCCCATCCACACCATGCTTACGTGTTTGCCAACCGGCGTGCCAACCGTATGAAGGCGCTGGTGCATGACGGCATCGGCGTTTGGCTGGTTGCGCGGCGGCTTAACGCCGGCAAATTCGTCTGGTCTGGAAATGGCAGCGTGAACTTGCAACTGAGCAGAACACAACTGGACGCACTGGTGTTGGGATTGCCCTGGCAACTACTGGGTGAAGCCGGCGTGATTCGCGTTATTTGAAGCGCCATTTGAAGCGTTTTTATCGACGCTTTGCAATTGCTGTAAATGCTGATGCGCACCGAGCAAAATGCCAGCATGATCACTCTCCATGATCAGCGCGCAGCAGCTCGTTTCGTTGGACCCTCAAGTGCAGCAGTTGCTGCAGGCTTTGCAGTCTGAACACGATGCGCAACTCAGAGCGAAGGACGCGCTGATTGCTCAGCGCGAGCATGATGCTGCATTCAAACAGGCGGTGATCGACAAGCTCACGCACGAAGTGGCGGTGCTCAAGCGCCTGAAGTTCGCCGCCACCAGCGAACGGTTTGCCAGCACCCTGGCGCCCGAGCAGCGCAGCCTGCTCGAAGAAACACTGGACAGCGACCTGGCTGAACTCGAGCAAGAGATCAACCAACTCGGCTTGGACACAAAGAGCGCTGATGACGAGAAGAAAAAGGCAAAGCGTAAGGCTCTGCCGCCACACCTCCCACGGCGCGACGTGAGTCACGAGCCGGCATGCACCACCTGTGGCTGCGGCTGCCAGATGCAACGCATTGGGGAAGATGTGTCTGAGAAGCTGGATTACCAGCCCGGCGTGTTCACGGTAGAACGTCACGTCCGTGGTAAGTGGGCATGCCGGCTCTGCGAGCGGCTGATACAGGCGCCTGTGCCCGCACACGTGATTGACAAGGGTATTCCAACGGCCGGGCTGCTGGCCCATGTACTGGTGGCCAAGTTCATGGATCATCTTCCCTTGTACCGCCAGGAACACATCTTTGAGCGCGCCGGTATGGTGATCGCGCGCTCAACGCTGGCCCAGTGGGTCGGTGAGTGCGGCGCCCAGTTGCAGCCTCTGGTGAACGCACTGGCCGACGAACTTCGCCGCCATGTGGTGCTCCATGCGGACGAGACCCCAGTGGCCATGCTCAAGCCCGGCAAGGGCAAGACCCACAAGGCATACATCTGGTCATACTGCACACCCAGTTCCAACCCGGTCAAGGCGGTGGTGTTTGAGTTCTGCGAAACCCGAAGCGGCGAAAACGTGCGTGACTTCCTCAAGCTTGAAACGAACCAGGCCTGGAAAGGCACGCTTGTGACGGACGGATTCAGTGGCTATGCCGGCTGCGTCGAAAAGGGCGTGACTTCTGCACAGTGCATGGCGCACGCGCGGCGCAAGTTCCATGAGCTATGGGTTCATCACGGCAGTGAAGTTGGCCGACAGGCGCTACGCTTCTACCAAAGCCTGTTTCGCATCGAAAGAGAAATCGAGGAAGAGGCAAGTGATGAGCGCAGGCGGACTCGACAGCGAAAGTCCAGACGCCACAGCGGTCAGAGCCTTTCGTTTGAGATCAGGATCCTTTGGATTGGAGCTGACATAGCGCTCATACTTGTCCCGAAAGCTGTTCTCCCTGACTCTGACGGCAATCGTGCCGGCGAGCCAGAAAGCCAGCCGCAGCCTGGCGTTTCCACGTTTGGATAGCTGCTCACGCCCGCGATGGCTACCAGACTGACTCTTGGCAAGATCAAAGCCGCAGTACTTAAGGAATTGGCGATGGTGTGCGAAACGGCGCATGTTGCCGGCCTCCGCCAAGATGGTCAGCGCGATGATTGGTCCGACGCCCGGAAGAGTCTTTAGATTCTCATAGTCGGGGTTACCAATCAGAGCTTGTTGTGACCTTTGCTCAATTTGGTCGCGCAAAGCCGTTATTGACTGGTACTGGCGAAGCGTCAAGCGAAATGTCTCCACTGCCAGACTGTCTGGCAAATGGGGGAGCGCGGCGGAATGGCCGGCAATCTCCCACATCTCCCTAAGTTTGTTTTGTTTGTCTACCTTGCGCCCGACCAGGTCCCATGCCGCCTTTGAAAATTCTTCAAAGTTCATCTGCCTGACGTGTGCCGGGGTTGGAAATTCGATCATGAATCGAATCCACCAGTCGTTCCGGGTGGTACACCAGTAGCGGTGCATCTCAGGAAAGTAGAGCGGCAAATGATGGTTAACGATTGAATGCTGAATCTTGGTTCTCGCCCGTGAGACTTGGTAGTAGGTCTTGGAGATTTCCTGCAGGTCGTGGTGCCCCGCCATGATCGGTTCGATGTAAGTTTGCACGTTGCCGCGTTTGAGCATCTCCAAAATTACGGCTGCATCCTTGGGATCATTCTTGTCCCAAGAATTGAACATTGCTTCCCGGTAGCGGGACTGCGCGACGGAAGAAATGGACACGACTTCCACGCCAGCCGAAAGAAGGCGGTAGGCAAGCGCGCGGTGGTAGTCACCTGTAGGCTCCATCGCAGCCCGACAGATGCCACCAAGACCCTTGATGAAGGCAATCAAGCGGTCAAAGTTAGGGCACCTTTTCTGATTGATAATTTCGCATTTTCAATGCTATTGCAATCATTTATCTCAATTTGGTATGTAGTCATTTATTGTTGCTTCATGTTTAAAGGATTGTGCGCCCTATGCGAGGTCATACCAAACGCCGCGCCCAGCTCCATGGCGCGTTAAATGCCCTGCATCGAGCAGCTTTTGAAGGTGTTGCTTTACCGTGCTGCGATTCGCACCTGTCAACTCAACGGCTGACTTGAGTGTGATGCGCCCACGTTCGCGGGTCAGGTCAAGAATCCTGAGCGACAAATCAGGGAGTGCCGCTAACACGATTTTTTCGTTTTCGACCTTTTTCTCCAGTCGTTTGACCTGTGCATGGAGCGAACGCAAAAAGAACAGAAGCCAAGGCCCCCAATCTTGTTGCTCTGTATGAATCGTGATTTGTGTTTGCCGCAATGCAATGTAATAACCGCCCTTGTTTTGCTCAATCACAGATTCAAGCGAGCTATATGGAACATAGGCATAGCCTGCCTGCAAAAGCAATAAAGTTGTAAGCACCCTAGAAAGCCGACCGTTTCCATCTTCAAACGGATGGATGGCCAGAAATGTCACGATGAACACCGCAATGGTCAAAAGTGGGTGCAAGGTTCGGCTTTCTTTTTCCATCCGATACCATGCCACCAGGTCAGCCATCATGCGCGGCGTGTCAAACGGGGTAGCGGTTTCAAAAACGATGCCGATGACTTTTCCATCGGCATCACGGGCGACGACTTTGTTCTCATGCGTCTTGTACTTGCCTCGATGCCCCTCGTCTTTGTCTACGTAGGTCAGCAAATCGCGGTGAAGTTGCTGGATATGGTTTTCATTGAAAGGGATGTACTCCCATGAAGAGAACACCAGTTCCATCACTTTTGCGTAGCCAGCAACTTCTTGTTCGTCGCGTGACTCAAACGAGGTGCTGGATAAGCCCGCCATGAGCTTTTCAACTTCTCGGTCAGACAACTTGCTGCCTTCGATGCGCGTGGACGAGCCAATGCTTTCGATGGTGGCCACGCGCTTGAGTGCATTCAATCGTTCGGGCGAGATCGTGCCAAAGGCACGCCATGCCCCTTTGAACTCGTCAATCGTTGAGATGATGGACAGGATTTCTGTCGAGATGCGCGGTGGCTGAAAATTGAACATAGCCGTAAATATATCCGTTTATGTCCGTTTTGCAAATCCGTTTTCGTGTCCACTTATGTCCGTTTCCCGGGAAAACCATTGAATCAAATGCTTATCGGCTCCACTCTGTGTCGCTGCCAATGTGTTAAGTTTGGGCTATGGCAAAAAAACAAAAGACATCACGCCACGATTCGGAATTGGAGAGTGGTTTGGTTTCAACTTGACACAGCTTTCTGCGGAGGAGCGCCGCCAGCTTGCCGCCGAAGTTCTCAAGCCGAAGAAAGAACGAACCCCTCAACCATGCCCATTCCAGGCACGCAAACCAGGCGCGGTTTGCTCCAAAGATGGCGGAGTTTGTTCGCTCAGGCTTTACTCCTATGACACACACCCAGACAACGGACGGGCGGTCGGTGTACCGGTGGAAGGGAAGCAAGGAGACCTTAGAGCCACATGTCCATACCGATTCCATGATGAACTTAGTGTGTTCAATTGGGTAGGGGAAACCATCCTTGGTGACCCCAACCCTTTGCTTGTTGGTGAAGTCGGATTCCTTGAAGCCGGCGCGTCTACCGACAGCGAAGGCGGGGATGATGTAGGCCGCATCGACATGGTTCTGGTTAGTACGAAGACGCCGGAAGCAGCTCCAATGAATTGGGCAGCCCTTGAGATTCAGGCCGTTTACTTTAGCGGCAATGCCATGAAAGGTGAGTTTGAAGCCTTCAATGATGAAGCCGTGAATTGGGTCATTTTCCCGGCTGGTCGTCGCCGCCCAGACTACCGAAGCAGCGGCCCCAAACCATTCGAGTTCTTGTGGCATGTCGGCCAACCCCTGAAATTCCTCTGCGCTGAGGATGATTCGTCCACCAGGTGCCGAGTTGGCCACATCCGTGGCCACCGTTTTTGCAAGTTGGTTCATGCACCCTATTATATACTGATAACATATTTTATCAATATAAATTTCGAGGGGTAGGGCAGTCTTTTATGCACGTCAAAAGGGTCCAGAAATTTCGAAGGTACGTACCAAGTTGTTCAACGCAACAGAGAACGACTCATGATGACTATTGCAAAACTCTACCATTTGAATATGATGAAACCGTGAATTTTCTATTTTCACCAATTTTTGGCTGAAATAACGCTAGAAAAGTTGGTTGCTGACAGAAACAGCAATTGAATTTGACACTTTATCTTTAGTAAGGTATAAGGTATCATCACTAAAGAGAAAATCCCTTCTATTCTACAACCAAGGCATTGAATATGCGTGAAATAAAGTCATCAGACATGCCAAAGTGGCAACTTGCAAATCGTGCCGCAAGATTAAATCCATCAGTTATACGTGAGATTTTAAAGATCACTGAACAACCTGGAATTATTAGCTTTGCAGGGGGACTGCCGTCTGCAAAAACTTTCCCTGTCTCTGAATTTAAACAAGCGTGTGCCGTTGTTCTAGAAAAAGATGGGCACTCAGCATTGCAATACGCCTCAAGTGAAGGATATCAAATCCTTCGGGAACAAATAGCCGAGTCTCTTAGCTGGAAACCGAATCCAGATCAAATACTAATTACAAATGGCTCACAACAAGGGCTTGATTTAGTTACAAAGTTATTCATTGATAAAGAATCAAAGATATTAGTGGAATCACCGACATATCTAGGCGCATTGCAAGCATTTTTCTATAATGGAGCCTAATTTAATCAGTGTTAAAAACGATGCCGATGGCTTAAGCATTTCTGACTTGGCAGCCAACGGGCAAGATGCGAGATTCATTTATTTGCTCCCAAATTTTCAAAATCCGACTGGTAAAACAATCTCAGAAAAAAGAAGGCAAGAAATAAGCGATTACGCAAGCGCACATGAATTACTAATTATAGAAGATAACCCTTATGGTGAATTATGGTTCGACAATCCACCACCCTCTCCACTCACGGCATTAAACCCTGACGGATGCATATATCTCGGCTCACTTTCGAAGATACTTGCACCAGGATTAAGACTAGGATTCTTAGTCGCTCCACAAGCCTTGTATCCTAAACTGTTGCAGGCTAAACAAGCCGCTGATTTACATAGTCCAATTTTTAATCAAAAAATTGCGTCAGAAGTCATGAAAGGTGACTTTTTATCAAATCACATACCAATGATTCGTTCACTATATAAATCACAGTGCCAAGCCATGCTTTCTGCATTGGGGCGGGAGATGAAAGATTTACCAGTAACATGGAACACCCCAGAAGGGGGAATGTTTATTTGGCTACAGTTACCAAAAAATATGAATGCAACAACATTGTTGCCGATAGCGATAAAACTTGGTGTTGCATTCGTCCCAGAAGAGTCTTTCTATTCTATGAATCCTGAATTCCACTGTTTAAGACTTTCATTTGTAACGGCCACAAAAGATGAAATTGATAATGGGGTCGCCATACTCGCTCAAACAATTCGCGAAGAATTTTCAAAACTCAATGTCAACGAATCCTAGCTAATTGCTTATATTCATAACGAAAAATAATAACCGATAACATGCCCAATATTACATATGAAACCGCTGATAAGATCGCGAGTGATTGAATATCAACAATCAATGAGCTGAAAACCCATATCAGTCCGAGTCGAAGAATCGTACTCATAAAAAATAATTTAGGCCTGCCAAAGCCTTGACCAATAAATAAACTAGAAAAAGCAACGCCATAAATGGATATGACCAACATATAATGGAAAGGTAACGTTCAGAGATGGCTTGAATATTTTCTGGTACAGAAATAACTTTAAGTAACCAATGTGAATTGGTTACTACTAGATAACCAGTAAATCCTACGACAATTGTAGCAAACAAGACACCAACGATAGATACCCGCCAGACTGCATCAAAATCTTTCTTCCCTATGGAGGATGCAGTTCCTGTCACAATAGAAACACCAATACCACTTATTAAAAGCATGAAAATTACTTCGATTCGCATAACCACGCTATAAGCCGCCAGCGTGTCTGGACTTATTTTTGCTGACAAACCAGACAAAATGGATAGACAAATGCCATTAACTAATGATGAACCAGAAGCAAATATACCGACATAAAAAAATGCAAGAATAATTGGTTTAATGCTTGAAAATACTACTTTTATCGTTCGCACGATAGACATATTCGACAATAACTGAAACATGACAAGCGTCATACATAGTGCTGTTGCTATTGATAGCGCTGGAAGCACGACAATTGACGATGCTACACCAGTAGATATCAAAATAGAAACGGTTAAGGATGATGTTCAAAACTATTCTGCCAAATACGTAACTGAGGCACGCAAATTGCGATCAATGACGGCATGAAACAACAAGACCTTGGCCTTGATCTGAGCACTC
>Ga0007791_10000030_pt1 | contig 30870 bp, 40 predicted proteins | sample CryBogmetaGMA05M_FD_60368 | JGI IMG/M metagenome (GOLD analysis project Ga0007791, IMG submission 60368) | Freshwater microbial communities from Crystal Bog, Wisconsin, USA - MA0.5M | ecosystem: Environmental > Aquatic > Freshwater > Lake | place: Crystal Bog, Wisconsin, USA | collected 2009-07-06 | reverse complement strand
ATGCCGCCGAAGGCGAGCGCCGCCAGGCCGATCGTCATCCAGCGCGGATGCGGCCAGCCGCGGCTGGCCGCATCCGCGCTGGATGACGATCGGCCTGGCGGCGCTCGCCTTCGGCGGCATCGCCACGGCCGCGACGGTGCTCGTGGCGACCCGCCACGGAGTGCCCGACGCCGAGCCCGCGGCGCTCGTGGGCCTCGTGCCCCTCGTCGCCGCGGTCGCGTGCGGTCTCGTCGCGGTGCGCCGCCCGTGGGCCGCCATCACGACGTTCACCGCCGCGTCGCTGGTCTACGCGTCGCTGGCGGTCGGCCCCGCCGGCTGGCGGCTCGCGCAGGCCAACTCGCTTCCGCGGCTCGTGCGCGACCTGCATGCCCGCGACGCCGGCCTGAAGCTCGGCACCTACCTGCTCGCGAGTCCCAACGTCGTCTTCTACGCCGACGAACGCGTCGTGCAGATCGGCGAGGCATCCCGGGACGCGGTCGCCGCGTTCCTCGCCTCCGATCCGTCCGCGGTGCTGCTCGTGCCCGCCCCGCACGTCGCGGAGCTCGCCCGACACCTGCCCCCCGGATATGGCGAGGTGGGCCGCACGCGGCCCGTGTTCCGGCGGCACGACGTGGTGGCGATCGGCGGCGAGCGCGGCGGCGAACCCCGCACCGCCGGCGTCCGGGAGGTGTCCCGATGAGCGACCAGACGAGCGCTGCTGCGGATCGCTGCGGCAGCGGCCGGCGGCCCGGGCTTCCGCGCGTTCCCCGCGGCCTCCTCTCGGTGGTGATCCCGTGCCACAACGAGGAGCAGGTGATCGATGCGACCCACCTTCGGCTCGTCGAGGTGCTGCCCGCGACGGCGATGGACTTCGAGATCATCTATGTCGACGACGGCAGCCGCGATGCGACCCTCGCCCGGCTGGAGGCGATCGCCGGCCGCGACCCGCGGGTCGCGGTGATCGAACTGTCCCGCAACTTCGGCCAGCAGGCCGCGGCATCGGCGGGGCTCGCCGCCGCCCGCGGCGACGCGATCGTGATCACCGACGCCGACCTCCAGGACCCGCCCGAGGTGATCCCGGAGATGGTGCGGGCGTGGCGGAACGGCGCCGACGTGGCGTATGGACGGCGTCGTTCCCGCGCCGGGGAGACGTGGTTCAAGCTCGTCACGGCGAGCCTGTTCCACCGGGTGTTCGCCCGGCTCATGCCCTACCCGGTGCCCGTCGACACGGGCGACTTCAAGCTCATCGACCGCGCCGTGGCCGACGCCGTGATCGCCCTGCCCGAGAAGCGCCGCTACCTGCGGAACCTCGTGCCCTGGGCGGGGTTCCGACACGAACCGGTGTGGTACGACCGTCACCAGCGGGCGGCTGGTGAGACCAAATACTCGCCGTGGAAGCTGCTCAAACTCGCGGCCGACGCGCTCGTGCTGTCGTCCGACGCCCCGGTGCGGCTCACCTGGGTGGCCGCCGCCGTGCTCACGGCCGTCGGGGTCTCGGCCGCCGGCATGGCGCTCGCCACGGCCCCATCGTCGGGCGAATCGCAGGCCGGCATCTCCCTCGCCACGTTGACCGCCGTCGTGGCGCTCGTGGCCGCGGTGCAGACGGCCGCGGTCGCCGTGGTGGGCGAGTACGTCGTCAGGGCCTACCGGGAGACGCAGGGACGGCCGATGTGGGTCGTCCGCCGCAGCATCGGCCCCGGCCTCGCCCAGACGCGGCCCACCTCGCGGGCCGCGTAGCCTACTTCGCCAGCGCCGCCTCGATCGCCGCCACGAACTTCGGATCGTCGGGCTGCACGGGCGTCTTGAAGCGGCCGACCACCTCCCCGTCCTTGCCTACGAGGAACTTCTCGAAGTTCCAACCGACCTCGCCCTGCGGGTCGGCCGCCTCGGTGAGCGTCTTGTAGAGCGGCGCCTTGTTCGGTCCCTTGACGGTGATCTTGGAGAACATCGGGAAGGTCACCTTGTACTTCGACGTGCAGAACTCCGCGATCTGGGCGTCGCTCCCCGGCTCCTGCGCCCCGAAGTCGTTCGCGGGGAAGCCGAGCACCACCAGCCCCCTGTCCTTGTAGGAGTCGTAGAGTTTCTGGAGACCCGCATACTGGGGCGTCGCCCCGCAGCGGCTCGCCACGTTGACGATGAGGACGACCTTGCCCTTGTAGGAGGCGAGGTCGACGTCGGTGCCGTCGATCGTCTTCACCTCGCCCGTGAGCGGCGAGCCGGCCACGGCCGGCATCGGGAGCGCGGCGAGAACGGCGAGGGCCAGGACGAGCGGGAGAATCGTGGCGAGCGGCATGGCGGCGACTCCAGGGTGCGGACGACGGGAACTGATGTATTAAAGGGGGTCAGCCGACGGGCGTCCACCGGTCGAACGCCGCGGCCTGCCCGTGCCGCACCCCGGCGGCGTCCACCACGTTCCAGACGACCGCCTGCTCGATGCGGAACCGCCTGCCGCTCCTGGAGATGCGGACGCCCGCGTAGTCGGCGACGAAGCCGTCCCTCAGCGTCCGCTCGAGCAGCCGCTCCCGTTCGGCGCGGTGCACCGGTTCCGCGGTCAGCCGGGAGGGCGTCCGCGTGAATGTGTCGGCCGCCATCTCCCAGAGCGCGAGCGCCGCCGCATTGCCGTAGTTGAGGACCGGGTCGTCCTCGGTGCCGTGCGCGACGACCACGAACGCCGCCCGGTAGAGCCGCTCCGCCCGGGCGATCGGCGTGCCCTCCGGGGCGACGAGGTCACGCCCCACGATCCGGGCGAACGAATCGACGAGGAGCGCCGCGCGGGCCACCCAGTCGGGCCGGGCCCAGGGCTCGGGGCTTGTGGCCACGCGGACGTCGTCAGGCCGTGGTGCGGCGGCGACGCCTCCAGAAGGCGAGCGCCGCGGCGCCGATGCCGCCGAGGGCGATCACGCCCGGCTCCGGCACCGCCGCCACGCCGGCCAGGTCACGCATGCCGGGATTCGTGACGAATCCGTTGATCTGGTTGTAGGCGCCGTTCGTCGTGTCGACGGTGAACCACTGGCCCGAGGTCGAGCCGGTCGTGATGTACTGCTGGCCGTAGAGCGTCGCGTAGTCGCCGCTGTACGCCAGTTGCAGGCCGACCGAGTTGCCCGACGAGAGGATGGTGACCGGGTTGTTCGACCCGCTGACCAGCGAGCTCATGTCGACCGAGAAGAAGTAGCCCCCCGAGCCCGGCGTGGTGGAACCGTAGAGGATCCCGGTGTTGGCATCGACCGCGATGTCGCCGAACAGCATGCCCGAGGTGCTGCCGCCGAGCGTCAGCTGATACGACACGAGCGGGCCCGAGAACGAGGGCACACCCGACCCGGAGTAGGTCAACGCGGCCTTGTACAGCACGTTGTTGTCGTTGACGCCGGTGCTGCCGCTGGCGCCGATGTACCAGAACGCGTTGTTGTAGTACATCGCGTCCTCCGGCGGGTAGTCGTTGTAGTTGCCGAACACGGTGCCGGAGGCGACCGTTCCGTTCGTGGTCGCGAGGATGTCGTAGTAGTAGAGGTCGCCGTTCGAGCCGAAATAGAAGAGCTGGCCTCGGTCGCGGTCGGAAGCGAAGCCGTTGGCCTTCACACCGGTCGAGAGCGAGGGCTCGACCGCCGTGATCGACTGCGCAACGGTATCGACCCGGTAGATGATGTTGTCGACGCCGACGCCGTAGATGACCGCGGGCGAAGGAGGCACATCGGCCATGGCGGTCGTTGCGACAGCGATGGAGGCCACCAGGCCGAGGGCGGCGCGCAGCGGCGCCCGAGAGCGGAGCGAGATCATGGTTTCTATCTCCAAAAGGGCACGGCCGACCTCAGCCGGCGAACTAGGCTGACGAGCCGTAATTGGAGAACAAGCATTTTTTGCGCCAGATCGCGTCTTGGTGTGGAAAGGCACCTTTCGGAACTGAAAAACAAGGCTCTCGGTCATCTCGGAGCCGACCGCCACGCCCATCACGCGTCAGCTCTCATCTCACTGAAACAATGAGTGCTATTCACATAGTCTGCGAAATGGATTCGCAGTTTCGACGAAATGTGATACCCTGCGGCTGCTTGGTCGCTCCGCCTCCGATCGCCCCGTGCGGACGGCATTCCGCGGCCATCTTCGTGGCATCCGTCCCGTGACCGCCCCCGAACCAGTTGCGACCGCAAGCGATTCACCGACGTCCTTCGGCGACGATGGGAAACTCGGCGGCCGTAGCGACAAGCGCTGGCCCCGGCTGCCCGGAGCGTCCGAGACGGTCAGGCGGCTCGAGGACAACATCGCCCGGGTCGCGACGTTCGACTGCTCCGTGCTCATCACGGGCGAAACCGGCTGCGGCAAGGAGGAGGTGGCCCGGGCGATTCATGCCTCCGGTCCCCGCAGCGACAAGCCGTTCGTGGCGGTCAACTGCGGCGGACTCGTGGCGGACCTGGCCGAGAGCCTGCTCTTCGGCCACGAGAAGGGGGCGTTCACCGGGGCGTTCGGCGCGACCCGCGGCGCCTTCCGTGCGGCCGATGGCGGCATCATCTTTCTCGACGAGATCGGCGAACTTCCGCTCGAACTCCAGCCGAAACTCCTCCGCGTGTTGCAGCGCTGGGAAGTGACGCCGGTCGGGTCCTCCGAAACCTGCCCCGTGGACGTCCAGGTGATCGCGGCCACGAATCGCGACCTCGAGGCTGAGGTCGCCGGCGGCGGCTTTCGTGAGGATCTCCTCTACCGTCTCAACACGATCCATCTCACCGTGCCGCCCCTCCGCGCCCGACGCGAGGACATTCCGCGGTTCATCGAGCACTTCTCGGCCCACTTCGCCCACGAGTACGGCCGCCTGCAGTGGCAGCCCGACGCGAGCGTCGTCCAGCGGTTCGTGGGCCACTCGTGGCCGGGAAACATCCGGCAACTGGCGCAGACGATCCAGCGGATCTATATCTTCGACGACCGGATCGACACGGTCCTTGCCGAACTGTTCGACGCCGCCGCCTCGCCGACGGCACGAGATCCCGCCGAGCGTGCGCAGGCCGAACAGCCGACGGCCACCGCGGCGGATCCCCTCGTGCCGGTGTTCAATCTCGACGAACTGCGTCGGCTCGCCGTGCGGCAGGCCCTCGCTTCCACCGACGGCCATCGCGGGCGGGCCGCCGCGCTCCTGGGCGTGTCGCTCAACACGATGACCCGCCTCGCGGCCGAGGCCTGCCCCGGCGTGCAGGCGAAGGCGGGCCGCAGGCGGGCCGACGCCGCTCCTCGCCCCCGCTGACCGGCCGGAGCAGCGTCGCCGCTGACTGCGTTCCGGCGGCTCGCGGCAGACCGTCCCCGATCCTTCACGCGGGCCCCGCGGCGACCACGTCGGGCCCGGCGGTGTCGGCGTACTGCCGGAAGTTGTCCTGGAACTTGGCGGCCAGCTTCCGCGCGGCCGCTTCCCACGCCGACTCGGCGCTCCACGCGCGGTGGGGCACGAGCACCCGTTCCTCGACTCCGGGCACGCGTGTCACCGCCTCGAGGCCGAACACGGGATCGCGGACCACGGGGGCGTCGTCGAGCGTGCCCGAGTGGATGCCGTCGATGATCCGGCGGGTGACCGCCAGGTCGATCCGCCGCCCCGCTCCGTAGGCGCCCCCCGTCCAGCCGGTGTTCACCAGCCAGGCCCGGGCCTCGTGCCGGCGCAGCTTCTCGGCCAGCAGCCTGGCGTAGACGGCGGGCTGGCGGACGAGGAACGCGGCGCTGAAGCACGTCGAGAACGCGACCTGCGGCTCGACGATCCCCATCTCGGTCCCCGCCACGCGGGCCGTGTAGCCGGAGAGGAAGTGGTACATCGCCTGCTCGCGTGACAGCCGGCTCACCGGCGGCAGGACGCCCGACGCGTCGCAGGTGAGGAAGATCACGTTGCGGGGATGCCCCGCCACGCACGGCACCTTCGCGTTGTCGATGGACTCGACGGGATAGGCCGCCCGCGTGTTCTCCGTGATCGCGCTCGACTCGAAGTCGACCGCGCGGGTCGGCGGGTCGAACACGACGTTCTCGAGCACGGTGCCGAAGCGGATGGCCCGCCAGATTTCCGGTTCCTTGGCCTCGGCGAGGTGGATGCACTTGGCGTAGCACCCGCCCTCGATGTTGAACACGCCGTGATCCCCCCAGCCGTGCTCGTCGTCCCCGATCAGCCGCCGCGCCGGGTCGGCCGAGAGCGTCGTCTTGCCCGTGCCCGACAGGCCGAAGAAGAGCGAGACGTCGCCCGCGCCGCCACCGGGCGTGATGCCCTCGTTGGCCGAGCAGTGCATGGAGAGGATCCCACGGCCCGGCAGGACCCAGTGCATGTAGGTGAACACGCCCTTCTTCATCTCGCCGGCGTACTCGGTGCCGAGGATCACCTGCTCGCGCCGCTCGAGCGACATGTCGATGCTGGTGCGGCTCGTCATCTGGGCGGTGTACGGGTTCGCCGGAAACTGGCCGGCGTTGTAGATCACGTAGTCGGGGGCGCCGAACCGCTCCAGTTCGTCGAGCGTCGGCCGGATCAGCATGTTGTGCATGTAGAGCGCGTGATACGCGCGGGCGCAGAGGACCCGCACCTTGATCCGGGAGGAGGGATCCCAGCCGGCGTAGCCGTCGCACACGTAGATCTGGTCGCGGGTGTTGAGGTAGTCGATCGCGCGCTGCCGGTTGAGGAGGAACGTGTGCTCGTCGATCGAGTGGTTCACCGGCCCCCACCAGACGTCGGCCTCCGATTCGGGGCGATGGACGACGTGCTTGTCGGCCGGGCTGCGGCCCGTCTTGGTGCCGGAGCGGATGGCGATCGCGCCGGACGAGACGATCGCGGCGTGTTCGCGTGACACGGCGTCCTCGTAGAGCCGGCCCGGAGGCGCGTTGCGAATGACGACGGGCACGGTGATTTCATGCGTCGAAAGATCGACGTGGACCGGCATGGGAGGCTCCTGGTGCGGGCGGAACGGGCTCGGGGGGGGACGCGGGGGCCGGCGCGGAAAAGGCGAGCCACGATGCCGCAGCGAGCACCGCGGCGCCGAGCGCGGCGAAGCCCCACGCCCAGGGGCTCGACCTGACGCGAAGCGACCGCACCGCGCGGCGCAGCCGGCGACTGAACTCCGCCCACGACTCCGCCGCGGCCCGGCCGCCTCCGGCGACGATGCTCACCGTGCGGGCGGGGCCGCGGGCGTCGAGGTGCAGTTGCAGGCCGCGGGCCGGCAGCGCGGCGGTCTCGCCCGCCCACCGGGCGGAGGCGTCGAGACCGGCCACGATCTCGGCCACGAGCGGCCGAACCTGATCGAGGCTGGCGTTGTAGACCACGAGCCGCGGCCTCGAGGCGAGCAGGCACAGCGCGACCAGGAGGAGGAATCCCACCAGCAGCATGATCACCGTCCAGACCGAGGTTCCGGCGGCCGGCTGCAGGAGGGCCAGCGGCCCCGCCACCACGAGCCCCGCGACCGCGGCGGCCAGGAGCACCGCGTCGAGCTGTCCCGACACGACCGACGGCCGCCGCCGCAGGTGGAGGGCAGCGAGGCCCAGGAAGTACGCCGCGAGCGGCAGCACCGCGGCCCACAGCGGGACCGCCGAAAGGGCGACGGTCATGCCGTTCCCTCCGCACGCCCACCGCCGGCCCGCGCGGCCGTCGTCATCCGCGCCAGGCCAGCCAGACCAGCCCCGCGAGCCACGCCGCCTCGAGTGCGGCAGCGAGGGCGAACCGCCGCCGGATCACCGCCGCGGGCGTTCCGCCGCCGCTCGTCGGGCCATCGGTCATGGCCACCTCGCTCAGACCGGGTCGGGCACGACGAACGCGAGGTCACGCGAAAAAGCCTCGTCGAAGTCGTAGACACCGTGGAAGTCCTCCCGCTTGTCGGCGCGAGTCTTGCGCATCTGGCCGATGTCGATCATGTTGAAGACGATCTCGCCGATGTCGGCGGTCCGCCGGATGCCCCAGACGGAGAGCACCTTCGGCGCGAGATAGCCGTACTGCTGCAGGCCGTACAGCCGGGCCGCCTCGCAGAGTTCCTGCCCGGAAACGTGCCGCTCCGACTGCCGGCGGCGGCGGCGGCCGGCCCTGGCTCGCGTCTCGCCGGCGGCCTCCGCCGGTTGCGATGACTCGAGTTCCTCGGCGGCCGGCTCCTGCCCCATGCCGAGCGACTCCTGCGCGAAGGAGAGCGCTTCCAGCACGAAGAGGTAGGCGTCGAGCGTGTAGCGGCGGTCGCGCTGCAGGAGCTGGAACAACGGGTGGGCGGGATCGACGAGCGGCATCGGCGGACTCCTGGAGACGTCGCGACGAGCGAGTATATCCCGCGGGCCGGCAGCGCCGAACTGGCGTTTTCCGCCGGCGGCCGCGCGCCTGTCGACGGTCACCGGAGCGCGGACGGCGCGGAAGGCTGTGCCGCCTGCGGCTGCGGGGCAGCCTGGAGATCCTCGAGCACGTACTTGTAGCCGAACGGTGTCATCGGCTTCGCGAAATCGCGGATCATGTCGAGCCCCTTGTCGATGAGGTTCGTCCGCGGATCGAACTGGTAGACGTCGCGGTCATTGCCCCCCGGTTTGTAGATCTGGATCGCGAAGGGCATCAGATCGCGGGCCTGCAGGATCAGTTCGACCTTGGAGAAGTTGGCGGCGTCAGCCTGGAAACGGGGCAGGGCCTCGAGCCAGATCTGGTCGCGCACCTCCGGCGGTGTGATGATCCGCATCCAGTACCGCTTCTTCAGCGTGTCGGACTTCGCGCCGAAGACGAACGGCAGCGGGCCGTCGCTGATCGCCTTGCCGCGCATCTCCGGGGGAAGCTTCGTCTCCCGCAACTGCCGCTCGGAGTGGCGAAACTCGTAGACGCTCTCGCCGTTGCAGACCCAGTGCTCGCCCGTGTCGCCGCCGCGGATCTCGTACTTCCGCGCCTCGGGGCTCCACTGCTTCGTCTCCTTCACGCGGAAGAGGCCCTTGTCGGGGTTAGCGTACTTGAGCTCGCCGATGCTCTCGGCGAAGGCGAGCCGCTCGCCGGCGGCGTCGGCCGGGCTCCACGCGTTGTATTCCCACTTGTGGAACGTGCACGACCAGGTGCGGACGGCGGCGTTGCGGGTTTCCCAGGCGGCGAGCAGCTGGTCGAGCGCGGCCTGCTGCTCCGGTGAGAGCGGCTGCGGCTGCTGGGGGGACGCCACGGCCGCGACCCGCGGCGGGGCGGCCGCGGCGGGGCGGCCGGGGTTCGCTCCCGCCACCTGCCCCCGCGCGGGGCCCGCGATCCCCGCCACGATCCCGAGCCCGACGACCACGGGCACGATGAACCGGGACCGAATCCAGGGACGGCTGGTCATGGAAACACTCCGCGTGGCAGGCCGGGCAGGCGGCGGACTCTAGCAACCCCGTCCCGGCCCGACGAGGCCGGTTCGGGGCGGGTTCCCACCGCTTTTCACCCGCGGGTCCCCTCGGCAGCCGCGCCGCGGTGAGACATGCCGCGGAGGCCTCCCGACCGCCCCGGCGTATCGCGCCGCTCACGGCCGGCTCAGCCCGGCTCCTCGAGATAGGTGTAGCCGCCGAGCCCCTCCTCGTAGAACTTGAGAAACCGGCCGGCCTGCCCGTCGCAGATCCGCCCCTCGCGGACCGCCTGCTCGATCGAGTCGCGGAGCTGCTGCACGAGATGGTTGGCGTCGAACTCGACGTAGTCGAGCACCTCGCGGACGGTGTCCCCCTTGATCACGGCATCGACCACGACCTCGCCCCGTTCGTCGGTGCTGACGTGCACGGCGTTCGTGTCGCCGAACAGGTTGTGGAGATCGCCCAGGATCTCCTGGTAGGCGCCGATGAGGAAGGCGCCGAGGTAGTAGGGCTCGTTCTGCCAGGAGTGGAGCGGAAGCGTCCGCTTCACGTCGCGGCGGTCGATGAACTGGTCGATCTTGCCGTCGGAGTCGCAGGTCACGTCGCCGAGCACCGCCGCGTGGGTCGGCCGCTCGTTGAGCCGGTGAATGGGCATCACGGGAAAGAGTTGCTTGATGGCCCAGCTGTCGGGAATCGACTGGAACAGCGAGAAGTTGCAGAAGTAGGTGTCGGAGAGCGAGGCCTGCAGGCCCTCGAGCTCCTCGGGCACGTATTCGAGCGTCTTGGTCAGCTTGTGGATCCGGCGGCAGGTGGCCCAGTAGATGTTCTCGACGGCCGACCGCTGGTCGAGCGGAAGGTAGCCGCTGGCGAAGAGGTTCATCGCCGTGTCGAGCGCCTGCTGGGCGTCGTGGTAGCTCTCGAGGAGGTTCCTGACGTTGATGTTCTGGTAGGACTCCCACAGGTCGTGGAGCGGCTGCTCCGCGTCGGCCGGCGGCTCCGTCACGTCGGCGGTGCCCCCCTGCTCCGACACGCCGAGCACGCCGAAGATCAGCATGCTGTGGTAGGCGACCACCGCCCGGCCGCTCTCCGAGATGATCGTGGGATGGGGCACGCCGGCCTCGTCGCAGGCGTTCTGCACGTGGTAGACGACGTCGTTGGCGTATTCCTGCAGGCTGTAGTTGACGCTCGACTCGAAGTTGGTCTGCGAGCCGTCGTAGTCGACGCCGAGACCGCCGCCGACGTCGAGGTACCGCAGGCCGGCTCCGCGCTTCACGAGCTCCGCGTAGATCCGCGAGGCCTCGTTGAGGGCGGCCTTGATGTGGCGGATGTTGGTGATCTGGCTCCCCTGATGGAAGTGGAGGAGTTGCAGGCAGTCCTCCATGCCCCGGGAGGCGAGGAGTTCGAGCCCCTTGACGATCTCGCTCGCCGTGAGCCCGAACTTGCTGCGAAAGCCGCCCGACGACTGCCACCGGCCGCTGCCCCGGGTGGCGAGTTTGACGCGGATGCCGATCCGCGGCCGCACCCCGAGCTTCTCCGCATAGTCGAGGATCAACTGCAGCTCGGAGAACCGCTCCACGACCGGGATGATCGTGCGCCCGATCTTGTGCGCGAGCATCGCCGTCTCGATGAACTCGGCGTCCTTGAAGCCGTTGCAGATGATCGGCGTGTCGTTGTCGGCCAGGGCGATGACGGCGAGGAGTTCGGGCTTGCTGCCCGCCTCGAGGCCGAAGCGGTAGGGTTTGCCGAACCGCAGCACCTCCTCGACCACCTGCCGCTGCTGGTTCACCTTCACCGGGTAGACGCAGCAGTAGTCGCCGCGGAAGCCGCTCTCCTTCATCGCGCCGGCGAACGCGCCGTGGATCTCTCCCAGCCGGTGCTGGAGAATCTCCGCGAACCGCAGGAGGATCGGCAGGTCGATGCCCCGCACCTGGAGCCGGTCGACCAGTTGCTTCAGGTCGATGCTCTTGGTCGGATCCTTGTCGGGATGGACGAGCAGGTGGCCGTTGGGGCCCACGGAGAAGTAGCCGTTGCCCCAGCGGGCGACCTCGTAGAGGTCGGCGCCGTCGGCCGGGCGCCAATGTTCGAGGTCGAGATCGACAGCGGCCATTCCGGACCCTCGTTGGGGAAGACGCGCGTGCCGTTGACGTCCCGACACGACCGGGCAACCGGAGGTGAGTGTAGCGTCGGCGGCCCGGGAGGCCATGGCAGTCCCGGGGCCGGCGCTGGCGACTCAGACGCGAGCCCGCGTCCAGTCGGTTCGTGAGAAGATCACGAGCATCGCCAGCCCTCGCGCCGACAAATCGATCGCCATCGCCAGCCACGCGCCGCGGGCGGCCATGCCGAAGCCCTCGATGACGCCCAGTCCGGCCGGGAGCGAAATCGAGGGCCACGCGAGGATCGCCGCGAGCGGCAAGCGGATGACCACGAGGCCGACGAGGTTCACGAGCATCGGCGGGCGGGTGGCGCCGGCCCCGCGCAGGCCCCCGGAGAGGACCATCAACAGGGCGAGCGGCGGCTGCGCGAACGCCACGATCCGCACGAGCGCCGCCGCCAGGGAGGCCACGCCGGGCTGGGCGTCGGATCCGCCGACGAACCACGCGGCGAGCGGGTCGGCCCACAGGTAGAAACCGGCGCCGGCGGCGGTCATCAGGCAGCAGCAGGCGGCGGCGGCCTGCCCCACGCTGGCCCGGGCGCGCCGTTCGTCGCGGCCGCCGAGGAACTGGCCCGCCAGCGTCGCCGCAGCCACCTGAAACGCGCTCCCCGGCAGGAAGGCGAGCGACTCGATCGTCACCGCCACCGCGTGCGCCGCGGCGTTGAGATCCCCCAGCCGGTTGACGATCGACAGGAACGTGAGGTGGCAGACGGCGTTCCCCGCCGCATCGGCGCCGGCCGGCACGCCGACCCGGGTGATTCGCCGCAGCCACTCCCGATTCGGCCGCCAGTCGCCGGGCAGCGGTCGCAGGCCCCCCGTGTCGGTCGCCAGCAGAAAGCCCACGCAGGCCGCTCCGCACAGGTAGCCGGCGAACGTGCCCCAGGCCAGTCCCTCCCAGCCGAGCCGCGGCAGCCCCCAGAGACCGGTCGCGAGAGCGAAGCTGGCGACCGCGTTGACGAGGTTCACGACCGTCATGGCCACCAGGCCCGCCACCATGTGGCCGGCGCCCCGCAACCCGGCCACCCCGATCTGGATCACCATCATCGCCGGCAGCGCCGGCAGCACGATGCCGAGGTAGCCGGCGGCGAGCCGACTGCTCTCCGGGGGAAGGCCGAGCGCCGTCACGAGATGCCGGCCGACGACCGCGGCCAGGAGCAGCATCGCCACCACGGCCAACGTCGCCACGACGAAGCATTGGGCCAGCGCCCGACGGGCCCCCGGCACGTCACCCGCGCCGACGTGGCGGGAGACGAGCGCCGTCGCGGCCGCCGCGGGCACCACGAAGAGCACCGGCATGAACGCGAGGCAATAGGCCACGAGGCCGACGGCGGCCAGGGGCCCCGCTTCGGCGAAGAGGTTGCCGGCGAGCCACTTGTCGACGAAGCCGACCGAGAGACCGAGAAACTGCTCGGCGAGCACCGGCAGCACGAGCCGCGCCACAGGCCGCACGGTGCCGGGCAGCCGCACCACCCCGCCCGCCGGACCCGCGGACGGATCCGGCGGCGACGGTCGAGCCTGCCCGGCCACGAGTCGGCTCAGGCGAACAGTTCCTTGATGACCTTGCCGGAGTTGGCGATCTTCATCGGTCGGCCGTTCTTGGCGGTGAACGTGGTCTCGAGCGAGATGCCCAGCGCCTTGAGCACGCTGGCCATGAGATCCTGCGAGCTGTAGGCCTCCGACACGACCTCCTTGCCGTCGGAACTGGTCTCACCGACGACCACGCCCCGCTTGAACCCGCCGCCGCCCACGACCACGCTCCAGCTGCGGGCCCAGTGGTCGCGGCCGCCGCCGCCGTTGATGTTCGGCGTGCGGCTGAACTCGCCCATCCACATCACGACCGTGTCGTCGAGCATGCCGCGATCGGCCAGATCCGACACGAGGGCGCTCATGGCCTTGTCGAGTTCCGGCAGCTTCTGGTTCTGCAGGGTCGGATGGATGTTCGCATGCATGTCCCAACCGCCGAGGTCAACCTCGACGAAGGGCACTCCCATCTCCACGAGCCGCCTGGCCATGAGGCACCCGCGACCGAAGCCGGTGGCGCCGTACTTCTCCTGGAGATCCTTCGGCTCCTTCATGACCTTGAACGCATCCATCTGGGGGCTGGTCATGAGCTTGACGGTCTTGTCGAGGATCTTGGCGTGGTCGTCGGCCGATGCGCCCCGCTTCTCGCCGATGAACCGCTTTTCGATCGTCGCGAGCATCTCCATCCGCTGCGCCAGACGCGACGGATCGACGCCCATGTCGAGGTTGCGCACGTTGCCGTTGGAGTCGACGACGAACGGGGCCCACGTCATGCCGAGGAAGCCCGGCCCCACGCTACCGCCACCCACCGACACGAACGGCGGAATCTCGAGGTGCGGAACCTGATCGACGAGCTCGTGGGCGATCACCGCGCCGTAGCTCGGGTGCTCGACATTCGGATTCGGCACGTAGCCGGTGTGCATGTAGTAGCGGCCCCGCATGTGGTCGGCCTCGCGGGTGCTCATCGAACGCACGATGGCCATGTGATGCATCTGCTTGGCCATGAGCGGCATGTGCTCGCAGATGGCGACGCCGTCGGCGCTGGTGGCGATCTGCTTGAACGGGCCGCCGGTCGGCGCACCCGGCTTCAGGTCCCAGATGTCCATGCTGCTCGGACCGCCCCCCATCCACAGGAGGATGGCGGCCTTGTGCCGCTTCCGCATGTCGGTCGCGTTGGCAAGGATCGAGTTCGTGAACGTCGTCGCCGGGGCCGCGAGCGCCGCCGCTCCGGCCATGTGGTTCATGAAGTGCCGACGACTCATGCCGGCCGGAACGTCGAACAACAAGCGGGACATCGGAGATCTCCCCGGAGATGTGGTGAGCGGACGGTTGCCGCAGGTGATTCGCTGCTGAAAGTATCGTTTATTCCCGGGCGAGCCGCCAGTTTACGCCCGGCGGCGGCCCTGACCGGGGCGGAGGCCCCGATTCCCCGGACCAGATCAACGGCCTCAAACCTGCACGGTCCGGGGCCGTGCAGGCCCGCGGTCAGTGCTTGATGATGAACTCGTTGGAGTTCAGGACCGCCCACCACACGTCCTGCAGGGCGCCGACCACGTCGCCTTTGCGGGCCATGACCATGCGATTGGCGACGTTCAGTTCCGACGTGGAGGGCTTCCTCGCCAGGGCCGCCAGGTAGAGCGTCTCGATCTTGGCCGCATTGTTGATCGGCCCGGTCGCGATCTTGTCGAGATATCCGCCCTTGCCGGTCGACACGGCGTTCTTGATCAAGTCTCCGTTGAACATCATCAGCACCTGCGGAATCGACCCGTTGAAGGTGGTGGCGTCGTCGCCCTCGTCGGTGCCGAAGGCGATCACGAACTGCGAAAGCCACGCGTCCTTCTTCTTCGCCGCCTCCTCGCCCCGCGCCGCCTCGTCGGCCTGCGTCGCGGTGAGGAGCGACTCATAGAGCTCCTCCGCGTGCATCTGCCGCAGGTAAAAGTGCGTGAACTTCGGCTTCTCGCCGAGCGCGGGATCGTCCCGCACGTTGCCCGGCGTCGCCTTGCTCGACAAGGCGTAGGGCTTCGACAGGACGAGCCAGCGGGCGAGCTCCTTGAGGTCGAAGCTCTGCTCACGGAACCGCTCCGCGAGACCGTCGAGCAACTCGGGGTGCGACGGCGGGTTGTGCTCGCCGAGATCGTCGACCGGCTTCGTGAAGCCATAGCCGAAGAAGTGGCCCCACATCCGGTTCACGATCGCCTTGGGGAAGTACGGGCTGCCCTTGATCAGCTGGGCGAGCTCCTTGCGGCGGTGCGCGCCGTAGGAAGTCCCGTCCTCCATCTTCCCGGGGAGGTAGCCGGTCTTGGAGATCTCGGTGCCGTCGACGAACACCGGGTATGCCACCTTCATGAGCCCGTTGCGGAGTTCGTAGTAGAGTTCGGCCTCCTCCGGATTGCCCCCTTCGCCCGCGAAGTCCTCGTCGACGAGTTCCACCCACTGGATGTCGCGCGATCCATCGAACCGCCGCAGGGCCCGGGTCTGGCGGAAGAACGCGTTCATCTCCCAGAACTGGTTCTGCTTGCCCTTGTTGAAGGGGTGGTTGTGGCACTGCGTGCACTGCACCTGCAGGCCGAGGAAGATCTGCGCCGTCTTCGCGGTGGCCTGGACGCCGTTCTCGACGCCCATCTCCTCCATCTTGCCCGCGAGGAAGTTCGTCGCCCCGTTGAAGCCCTGGATGTCCTTGCGGTTCGCATTGACACCCGTCGCGGTGACGAGTTCCTCCATGAACCTGTCGAACGGCATGTTCTTCGAAAACGCCCGCCGCAGATACTGCCGCATCCCGGGGCGGTTGACTCGTTCGTTGGTCACGTCACGACCGATCAGCACGGTCGTCCAGATGTCGGTCCAGTGGCGGGCGTACTCGTCGGTGTAGTCGTCCCCGAGCAGCCGGGCGACGAGGTCGGCCCGCTTCGTCGCCGACTTGTCGGAGAGAAACGCCCGCAACTCATCGACGCTGGGAATCCTCCCGATCAGGTCGAGATGCACCCGCCGGCACCACTCGCCATCGGTCGCGGCGGGCGAGGGATGAAGGCCGGAGTCGGACCAGCCCGCGGCGACCTGCTCGTTGATGTACTTGACCTGCGGAATGCCGAAGTGATCGGCGACCTCGCCCTCGGCGGCGAACCCCCCCCACGCGACCAGCGATGCGGCGAGCGCCGCGATGAACGACAGGCAACCGCGCATGACCACCTCCGCCAGGGGGATGAGCCGGAAAATCCCGGCCCCACGCGATTCTATTCGGCCTCGATCCGCCGGCCTATTCCCGGATGCCGCCGCCGCGGCTGACCGCGGGCGGAAGCAGGCGGCCGGCGATCAGTTGGCCACCGGCCGGGCCGGCTCGACCCGCGGTTTCTGCGGCCGCCCCGCGGCCGATTCGGCCCCGACGAACTCGAGGATCGCCCGCGGCCCGGCGTCGCCGAGCCTGGGGGTCGCGAGCTTGAGGATGCGCGTGTAGCCGCCCGGCCGGTCGACGAACGTGGGGGCGACCTGCTCGAACAGCACGCGGGCCGCCTGCTTGTCGCCGAGAAGCGTCACGACGCGGCGACGGGCCTTGACGGCCGGAGCCATCGCGTGGGCCCACTGGCGCCACTGGTCGCCGGTGCGCCACTGCTTCCAGGCCGCACTGTCCCGCTCCGCCGTCGTCCCGAACTGGGCCGCACGCGCCGCCGCTGCCAGCCCGTGCTTCGCGATCGTCACGCACCGCTCCACCAGCGGTCGCACCTCCTTGGCCTTGGCCAGGGTGGTGACGATCCGCCCCGGAACCTTCGCCGCCCCGGGCTCGTCGGCCTCCGTCGGACGCGATGTGAGGACGAGGGCCGATGCGAGATTCCGCAGGAGCGCCCGCTGATGCGACGGGCTTCTGCCGAGAACACGACCTTTACGACGGTGCCGCATGGTGGATTCCTTTACTGACTGACGTGATGCGTGGGGCGTTCCGGGCGCCGTTGACCGGGCGACGGATCAGGCATTCGCCCCGGCGGGAATGTCCATCCCGAGGTGGAGCCCCAGTTCGCGGAGCTTGTCCTCGATCTCCTGGAGCGTGGTCTCGCCGGCGTTGCGGAACTCCATCACCTCCTCGCGGGACTTGGCGACGAGATCTGCGACGGTCCTGACCTCGGCCTCGTGAAGGCAGTTGCTGGCCCGCACCGACAGCCGCAGGTCGGACACCAGCATCGACAGCCGGCTCTCGAGCGGCGCCTCGATGGCGAACAGGCTCGCCGCGGCCGGCAGTGCCACCGTCGGGCCGGGCTTCGTGTAGCCGACGAACGGATTCAGGTGCTTGCGCAGGATCTTCGCCGCCTCGACCAGCGCCATCTCGGGCGTCACGGTGCCATTCGTCCAGATCTCGAGCGTGAGCTTGTCGTAGTTGGTCTTCTGACCGACGCGGGTCTCCTCGACCTCGTACTTCACGCGGGTGACCGGACTGAACACGGCGTCCACGGGGATGATGCCGATCTCCTGCGAGGACTGCCCCTGGTCACCGGCGGGCACGTAGCCGCGGCCGTTTTCGACGACCATCTCGAGCTCGAACGGCACGTCGTCGGTCAGCGTCGCCAGCACGAGATCCTTGTTGATGATCTCCACCGCCTCGTCCGTCTGGACGTCGGCGCCGGTGATCGGGCCGCGCGTGCTCTTCTCGACCCGCAGCACCCGGGTGGAATCGCTGTGGTTCTTCACCACGAGACTCTTCACGGCAAGCACGATGTCGGTGACGTCCTCGAGAACCCCCTTGATGGTGGTGAACTCGTGAAGGGCGCCCGCCAGCTTGATCTGCGTGACGGCACTCCCCTCGAGACTCGACAGGAGCACGCGACGCAGGCTATTGCCCACGGTCGTGCCGAAGCCCCGCTCGAAGGGCTCGGCGGTGAACTTGCCGTAGGTCGACGACAGCGTCTTGGGGTCGGCGACGACCGCACCGGGCAGCTCGAGACCACGCCAGCGGATGTGCATGCGAAACTCCTTGAAAAATCACTTGGAACAAAGTTCGATGATCAGGTTCGCCTGGACGGGGATCGACACATCCTCCGCAGCCGGCAGCCGATCGACGCGACCCTCGGGAATCACTCCCTCACCCCGCGACAGGAAGTCGGGAACGTCCCGCCGCACCTCCGAAAGGGCGGCATGGACGAGCTGAAGGCTCTTGGCGCGATTCTTGACCCGCAACAGGTCCCCCGCCTTCACGAGGTAGCTCGGCACGTCGACCCGACGGCCGTTGACCGTGATGTGACCGTGGAGGACGAACTGCCGCGCGGCGGCACGCGAAGGGGCGAACCCGAGCCGATGCACGATGTTGTCCAGCCGGCGCTCGAGGAGCGACAGCAGCGTCTCGCCGGTGTTGCCCTTGCCCCGCTCGGCCCGGGCGAAATACGTGCGGAACTGCCGCTCGAGCACGCCGTAGTAATGCTTCACCTTCTGCTTCTCGCGAAGGTGGAGGCCGTAGTCGGTCGGCTTGCTGCGCCGCTTCTGCACCATGCCCGGAGGCGTGGGCCGGCGCTCGATGGCGCACTTCGGGGTGTCGCAACGGCTCCCCTTGAGAAAGAGCTTGAGGCCATCGCGTCGACAGAGGCGGCAGACTGGTCCGGTGATTCGTCCCATGATTCGCGGTCGCTAGCAGGAGGTGAAAAACGAAAGGATGGTGAACGGACGACGCGGGCCACAGCGGCCCGACCGACAGAGGCGCGGGTCACACCCGACGCTTCTTCGGGGGCCGACAGCCGTTGTGAGGCAGGGGCGTGACATCTTCGATGCTCTTGACGTTCATGCCGGCCGCCTGAAGGGCGGTGATCGCGCTCTCGCGGCCGCTTCCCGGACCCTTCACGCGCACCTCCAACTCCTTCACGCCGAACTTGGCGGCCTTCTCGGCAGCCTGCTGGGCGGCACACTGGCCGGCGAAGGGCGTGCCCTTGCGGCTCCCCTTGAAGCCGCAGGTGCCCCCGCTGGCCCAGCACAGCGTGTCGCCACGCGTGTCGGTGATCGTGACGGTCGTGTTGTTGAAGCTGGCGACGATGTAGGCGATGCCCGCCGTCACGCTCTTCTTCTTGGCCTTGGCTACCTTCGACATGCTCGTGCTCTCGGTGCGGAAATCGAATCAGTGGGGAAACGGGAGACGACCCCGCGGACGACGGGGCCCGCGGCTACTTGAGATCCTTCACGCCCTTCTTGCCGGCGACCGTCTTCTTCGGCCCCTTGCGGGTGCGGGCGTTCGTGCGGGTTCGCTGCCCGCGGACGGGCAGCCCGCGGCGATGCCGCAGCCCCCGATAACTGCCGATGTCCTTGAGCCGCGAAATGTTCTGCGCCACCTGGCGGCGCAACTGCCCCTCGACGGTGTAGTCCTTGTCGAGCAGGGCCGCGAGCCGAGCGAGTTCGTCCTCGTGGAGATCGCGGGCATTGGAAAGCGGATCGACTCCGGCCTTGTGGCAGAGTTCGCGTGCGACCCTCGGCCCCACGCCGTACAGGTACTGCAGGGAGTAGATCGTCTTCTTTTCGGACGGGATGTCGACGCCCATCAAACGCGGCATGATTTGCTTCCAGCTTTCCTGTGACTTGCCGACTCGCTGCGACTGGCTTTCGTTCCGGGCGACGCCGTCCGGATCACGAACAGCCGTCCGCCGTTTCCACCGGACTCCACGGCCGGCCTGCTGACCGCGGCCGCGGCCGGTTCACGCACTCCCGGCCCCCGGACCGGCCATGGCCGACGGGAGAGCCGTCCACAACCATCCGTCACCCCTGCCGCTGCTTGTGACGGGGATCGGCGCAGACCACGAAGACGACGCCGCGGCGCCGGACGATCTTGCACTTCTCACACATGCGGCGGACGCTGGCGCGAACCTTCATGGACGAACTCGTGACGACGGCCGGGAGGGCCTGGGAACCGGATACGGGAACACGAACCGAGCCCCCAACTATAAAAGCCCGGCCGGGGGGTCACAAGGGGGTGAGCGGATTGCCGTGACGTGATCCGTTTCGCGGGCCGGCGATGCCGGAAAACCCGCGTCGTCCCCGCCCCGGCTCGCGGCCGCCTGCCATGGCGTGCGGCGAACTGGCCGGGCGCCGGGGCCACCGACCCCGATCCGCCGGCATCCAGGCTCACTCGACCGATCCGGCCGGGTCGACCTGCTCCCCCGCCGCTGGAGCGGAGGTGAGGACCACCGGCCCCTGATCGGTGATCGCGATCGTGTGCTCGAAGTGGGCGCTCGGCCGGCCGTCCACCGTCGACTGCGTCCAGTGGTCCGCGAGCACGCGCACCTTTTTCGATCCCACGTTCACCATCGGCTCCACGGCGATCACCAGCCCCGTTTCGAGTTCGAAGTCGTGGTTCTTGCGGAACGCCGGAGTGCAGAAGTTCGGCACCTGGGGATCCTCGTGCATGTTGCGGCCGATGCCGTGCCCCACGAAGTTCTCCACCACCGAGAAGCCGTGATCGCGCACGTATCTCGCCATCTCCGTCGCGACGTCACTCCACCGGTTGCGACTGGCCATCAACTCGATCGCCAGCGCGAGAACTCCGGACGTGCAGTCGAGGAGCCGTTGGACGTCGGGTTCGACCTCGCCCACGGGGTGGGTCACGGCCGAGTCCCCGCACCACCCACCGAGGCTGCAGCCGGTGTCGATGCTCACGACGTCGCCCGGTCGCAGGGGGCGCGGACCAGGGATGCCGTGCACCACCTCGTCGTTGACGGAGATGCAGGAGACGGCGGGAAAGGGCACCTTGCCCGGCACGCCCTTGAACAGCGGCACCGCGCCACGATCGAGAAAGAACTTCTCGATCGCGGCATCGATCTCGCCTGTCGTCACCCCCGGCCTGACCATCGACCGGGCGAGTTGATGCGCGCCCCACACCACCAGGCCGGCACGGCGCATCAGGCCGATTTCACGGGGAGACCGAAGATTCACCACGACTGGATCCACCGGGAATGAACGACCGAACAACGCGAGCCCCGCAGGCCGCGAGTATACCGCCCGCGGCCCCCGGGGCGACGGCGCCCGTCACCGGGCGTGAGCCGCGTGTTCGAACCTGCGAACCGCGGCCTTGACCCGCTCGAAGATGGCGTCGGCCGAGCCCAGCCCGTCGATCGAGGCGAGCTTCCCCTGGCGGGCGTAGTAGTCGAGCAACGGAGCGGTCTGCTCCTCGAAGCTGACGATCCGCTTGGAGAAGACCTCGGGGTCGTCGTCCTCGCGCCGGCGGGCGAGCATCCGCCGCACGAGCTCGTCCCGCGGGACGGCCAGTTCGATCACGCCGTCGACGCTCATGGCCCGACGCTCGAGAAGGTCGTCGAGCGTCTCGGCCTGGGGCAGCGTTCGGGGAAAGCCGTCGAGCAGGCAGCCGGCACGGCAGTCCGGCGCCTGCAGCCGGCGGCTCACCATCCCCACGATGATCGGATCGGGAACCAGCTGTCCCCGCCCCATGTACGACGCGGCCTCGAGGCCGGCCGGCGTCTGCGCACGGACCTCGTGGCGGAGCATCTCGCCCGTCGACAGGTGGGGAACCTTGAGCAGCTCGACGAGCCGCTGGCATTGCGTGCCCTTCCCCGCCCCCGGTGGACCGATGAGGATGATCCGCATGGCGCTTCCGCTTGGCCAATGAGGAGTGGGAACGTCCGCGGGGCCACGCCGACGGCGGGAGGGGGCGGTCAGCTCTTCTCCAGCAGGCCGCTGTAGTTCCGCATGACGAGATGGCTGTCGATCTTCTGCACGAGGTCGAACGCCACGCTGACGGCGATCAACAGACCCGTGCCACCGTAGAAGCTCGCGATCTGAGCCGGGATCCCCAGGGCACCGCCGACGATCGTGGGGATGACGGCGACGAGCGAAAGGAAACCGGCTCCGACGTAGGTGATGCGCTCCATCACGCGCTCGAGATAGTCGGCGGTCCGCTTCCCGGGTCGGTATCCGGGGATGAAGGCCCCGAAGTTCTTGAGGTTGTCGGCCATCTCCTTCGGGTTGAAGGTGATCGCCGTCCAGAAGTAGCAGAAGAAGTAGATCAGCGCGATGTAGCAGACGTTGTAGAGATACGATTGCCCACGCATGAACGAGTCGTGCAGGGCCCGCAGCACGTCGCTGCCGGGAAACGCGGTGCTCAGGTACTGGAAGATGAGCTGCGGAAAGAGCAGCAGCGAACTGGCGAAGATGATCGGCATCACGCCGGCCTGATTGACCCGGAGCGGGAGGTACTGGCGCGTGCCGCCGTAGACTCGCCGGCCGCGCACGTGCTTCGCGCTCTGGGTGGGGATGCGCCGCTGTCCCTGGGTCATGAACACGACCCCCGCGACGACGCCGACGAACAGGAGCGCCAGGACGAGGAGCGTCTCGACGCCCATCTTGCCGCCGCCGCCGCCGAGTTCCCACGTGGTGTCGCTCCCGAGCTCCACGAGGGCGCTGGGCATGCCGGCGAGGATGCCCGCCATGATCAGGAGGCTGATGCCGTTCCCGATGCCGAACTCGTCGATCTGCTCGCCCAGCCACATGAGGAAGATCGTCCCCGCGGTCATGGTCATCACGGCGACGAACTGCCAGCTGAGCGGGAGGCGGCCGTCCACCAGAAACGCCGGTGAGATGAGCGACTGCTCACCCACGCGCTGCGAGGCGAGGAACGCGACGTAGGCCCAACTCTGCACGATGCAGATCACCACCGTGGCATAGCGGGTGTACTCGTTGATCTTCTTGCGGCCGGCCTCACCCTCCTTCTGCAGCCGCTCGAGCGGCGGCCAGACGGTGCCCAGCAGCTGGAAGATGATCGAGGCGGAGATGTACGGCATGATCCCGAGGCCGAAGATCGTGGCCTGGGAAAGCTGGCTGGCCGAGAACACCGCCACGGTCCGCAGCAGCTCGCCGATGCCGCCCGTCTCCTTGGCGAACTGATTCATCACGCTGCCGTCGATGATGGGCAGCGGAACCTGCCAGCCGACGCGATAGATCGCGAGCAGCCCGAGCGTCAGCAGGATCTTCTGCCGCAGCTCGGGGATCGTGAAGATGACGCGGATTTTCTCGAGCACGGCGTGGACTCCTGGGAAAGACTCGGCTCGACGGAGCCCATACCCTACCCGGCGGCCGGCTTTTTCCGCGATGCCTTCTTGACCTTGCGCACGACCGGCGCCGGCCCCGGGAGCTCGACGACCGAGCCGCCCGCGGCCAGGATCTTCGCCTTCGCCTGGGCGCTGAAGTGGTGGGCCGAGACCTTCAGCGGCTTCGTGACCTCGCCGTCGCCCAGGATCTTCACTTGATGCCAAATGCCCTTGGCCACACCCGCCTCGCGGAGGGTCTGGGGCGTGACCTCGCCCCCCGACGCAAAGGCCTCCTCGAGCCGGGCCACGTTCACGCCCTTGACGATGAGTCCGTGGCTGTTGTGGAAGCCACGCTTGGGAATGCGACGGATGAGCGGCATGCATCCGCCCTCGAAGATCGCCGGCGACGACCAGCCGGCGAGCTGACCCTGCCCCTTGTTGCCTCGGCCGGCGGTGCGGCCACGGCCCGAACCGGGCCCGCGGCCGACGCGAAGCCGCTTCGTGTGCTTGTGGATACCCTTGTTGACGTCGCTGAGCTTCATGATGGTCTGCCTCGTGGGGGCCGCGATTCGCACGGCACGGTTGTCGGGAGAGAGTGGCGCTTCAGGAGAGGGTCACGCCGCGGAGCCGCTCCACTTCCGCCCTCGTCCGCAGCTGCTTGAGGGCCTCGAGGGCCGCCTTGACGAGATTCACCGGATTGGTCGACCCGTGGGCCTTCGTGAGCACGTCGCGGATGCCGGCCGACTCGCACACCGCGCGGACGGCAGCCCCGGCGATGATGCCGGTACCGGGCCCCGCCGGCAGGAGGATCACCTTCGCGGTCTCATACCGCCCCTCGACGCGATGCGGGATCGTTCCGGATTCGACCGGAACCTCGATGAGGTTCTTCATGCCGTCCTTGATCGCCTTCTCGACAGCCGGCGGCACCTCGTTCGCCTTGGCGTAGCCGCAGCCGACCTTGCCCCGGCCGTTGCCCACGACCACGAGCCCCGCGAAGCTGAACCGGCGGCCACCCTTGACCACGGTGGCGCACCGACGGACCTTCACGACCTTCTCGACGAACTCACCGCTACGGGATTCTTTGCTGCCAGACGACACGGACTGCCTCCGGGAATGTGCCTTGGATGGAACTGTGGGGATCTGCGGACGCGGCCCGTGAAAGGATCAGAACTCGAGCCCTGCGGCACGGGCCGCATCGGCGAGCGCCGCCACCCGGCCATGGTAGCGGCAGCCACCACGGTCGAAGCAGACCTGCTTCACGCCAGCCGCCTGCGCCCGCTCCGCGACCGCCCTGCCGATCGCCTCGGCGGCCTGCTTGTTGCCACCGAAGCCAACCGCGTCGCGCAGCGTCCGGTCCTTCGAACTGGCCGCGGCCAGCGTCCGGCCCGTCGAGTCGTCGACGATCTGCGCGTAGATGTGCTTGTGCGAGCGAAACACGGTGAGCCGCGGCCGTTGGGCCGTGCCGTGGATCGAGCGACGCACGCGGAACTGCCTCCGCTGGCGCTGCCTGAGAATGGTGCGTGAATGATCCATGGTGATGCCTCTACTTCGTGACCGCCTTGCCGGCCTTGCGACGGACTTGTTCGTTCTCGTACCGGATGCCCTTGCCCTTGTAGGGCTCGGGCTTCCGCAGCGACCGCACCTCGGCCGCGAACTGGCCGACGAGTTGCTTGTCGATGCCCTTGACGCTGATGTGCGTCTGGTCGGGGCAGGTCACCGTGAGCCCGGGCGGGATCGTGACCTGGAGTTCGTTCGCAAACCCCACCCGCAACTGGAGCACGTTCTTCTGGATGGCGGCGAGATAGCCGACGCCGACGATCTCGAGCTTCTTCTCGAAGCCCTTCGACACGCCCTCGACCATGTTCGCCGCGAGGGCACGCGTGAGACCGTGCACCGACCGGGCGAGCCGGCCGTCCCCGTCGCGGGTGACCTTGATCGCGGCGGCGGCCGGGTCGACCTCGACGGTCACGGACGGATGGAGCCGATGCTCGAGCTTGCCGAGCGGTCCTTCGACCGTCAGCGCGCCTGCCGCCACGGACGCCTTGACGCCCTTGGGAATCGAAACCGGTGCTTTGCCGATGCGGGACATCGCCTGCCTGACCTTTCGGACTACCAGAGCTCACAGAGAACTTCGCCGCCGAGCTTCTTCTGCCGGGCCTCGCGGTCGCTGACCACGCCGCTCGACGTGGACAGGATCGAGATGCCGAGGCCGCCGAGAATGGGCCGCAGCCGGGCCGACCGGCTGTACACCCGCCGTCCCGGCGAACTCACCCGGCGGATGTGCCGGATCAACCGCTCGCCGTTCGGGCCGTACTTCAGGTCCAGCTGGAGCCGCGGAACGGGGTCCGACTCGACCTCGCGCCACTCCCAGATGAAGCCTTCTCGCTTCAACACTTCCGCCAGTCCACGCTTCACCTTCGAACTCGGCACCTCGACGGTGGCGCGTTCGACTCGCACCGCGTTGCGGATGCGGGTCAGCATGTCGGCGATCGGGTCGGTCATCATGTCAGCAGGGCCCTTTTCTGAAATCTCACTCGTCTCGAGTCGTTCGGAGTTCGTCGCTCGGGGTCGGTCGGCTTCCGGTCACCAACTCGCCTTCTTGACACCCGGGATGCAGCCCTGATCGGCCAGCTTCCGGAAGCAGATGCGGCACGTGCCGAACTTGCGGTACACGGCCCGCGGCCGCCCGCAGAGCATGCAGCGGCGGACGATCCGCGTGGAAAACTTCGGCTTCCGCTTCGCGGCGGCGATCTTGGATTTGCTTGCCATGGTCTCTTCGGTGCGTGCTGCGATTCCGGTCCGTTGTCTGGTCGATCCGCCCGGCGGCCGGGCGCAGGTGCGTCGCTACGCCGCGGCGTCCCCTTCCTTCTTCAAAGGCATGCCCATCGCCACCAGGAACTGCCTCGCCTCGTCATCCGTCCGCGCGGTCGTGACGAAGGTGATGTTCATGCCCTGGGGCCGGCTGAACTTGTCGGGGTTGATCTCGGGAAACACCATCTGCTCCGAGAGCCCGAGGCTGTAGTTGCCGTGCCCGTCGAAGGCGGTGCTCGAAAGGCCCCGGAAGTCGCGGACCCGCGGCAGCGCCACCGACACCAGCCGGTCGAGGAACTCGTACATCCGCCGGCCGCGGAGCGTGACCTTGCAGCCGATCGGCAGGTTCTCGCGGAGCTTGAACCCCGACACCGCAACCTTCGAGAGCGTGGCCACCGGCTTTTGGCCGGTGATCTGCGCGAGGGCCCCGATCGCCTCCTCGAGGAACTTCTTCTCGGTGACCGCCACGCCCACACCCATGTTGACCACGATCTTCTCGAGCTTCGGGATCGCGTGCGGGTTGGTGCGGTTGAGCTCCTTCGCCAGCTGGGGCCGGACGTTCGTCAGGTAGTGCTCGAGCATCCGGGGCGTGCCCGCGGGCTCCGCCGTCGTCGTCTCGGCCGCTTTGGTCTTCTTCGCCATCGTGAACGATCCTCTGTTCGTCTTCCGTCTGGTATTCCGGTTCGCCGGTGGGCCGCTCAGGCGCTCGCCGGCTTCTTCGCCTTCGACCGCTTGAGCGTGCCGAGGTCGGCCCCGCACTTCCGACACGTCCGAACCTTGCCGCCGTCGGCCGCCACCTTGGCCGCGAGCCGCGTCGCCTTGTTGCACGCGGTGCAGACCACGAGCACGTTCGAGACGTCGATCGGCATCTCCTTGCTGAGCCGGCCGCCCTGCGGATTCTTCTGGCTGCGACGGATGTGGCGGTAGACGCGATTCACGCCCTCCACCACGATCCGACGGCGGCCCTCCTTCTCGGGGAGCACCGACAGGACCTTGGCGCGCGTGCCCTTCGCGTTGCCCGTTCTCACCTCGACGAGGTCACCCGATCGGATCAACATCACACCACCTCGCTCGCCAGGCTGACGATCTTCATGAAGTTGCGGTCACGGAGCTCGCGGGCGACGGCGCCGAAGATGCGCGTGCCCTTGGGATTCTTCTCGTTGTCGATGATCACGCAGGCGTTCGCGTCGAAGCGGACGTAGCTTCCGTCCTCACGACGCGTCGGCTTTTTCACGCGAACGATCACGGCCTTCACGACGGCCTTCTTCTTGACGTCGCTGCCGGGGATCACGCTCTTGACGCTGCACACGATGATGTCGCCCAGGCCGGCGGTCCGCTTGCGGCTCCCGCCCAGCACCTTGAAGCACATCACCTCCTTGGCACCCGTGTTGTCGGCGACGGCAAGTCGCGTCTGCATCTGGATCATGAGGGGCGTCCTCCCGCCGTGTCGGCACCACCGGTCGCAGCGGCCGCCTCGGCCTTGGCCGCCGTCTCCTTCAGCACGGTGGCCCGGGCACCACTCCGGAGCGATGCCACGTCGACCGCCGTGCTCTTCTTCACGATCCGCACCAGTTCCCAACGCTTCAGCCGGCTGCGCGGCCGGCACTCGATGATCTCCACCTCATCCCCGATGTGCGACTCGTCGTGCTCGTCGTGCACGTGGCAGATGGTGCGGCGGTGCTGGATCCGCCCATACTTCGGATGGCGGACGATGCGCGGGATCTCCACCCGCCGCGTCTTGCTCGCGGCGTCGTTCGTCACGGTTCCCGTTTCCACTCTCTTCGGCATGAACTCACTCGTTCCTGGGTTGGCCTGAATCGTCGACTCGTTCGCGGGGCGTCAGTTCCCGCTCTGTGTCCGCTTCTTGAACTCCCGCCGGCCCGCGATCCGACCCTTGGTCACGGTCCGCACCTTCGCCCGACCGCTGGCCCGGTGCTTCGACGCATGCTTCTCGTGCCGGGGTGACGCGTCGACGCCCTCCGCCGCGTCAGCGGGCGCCGCCGGCGCCAACGTGCCGCGCTGCGAGAGGATCGTCTGGCAGCGGGCGATCGTCCGCCGGTGCTTCTTCATCTCGGTCGGCGCCGCGAGCTTCTCGGTCTGCGCCTGGATGCGGAGGCGGAAGAGCGTTTCCGCCGCGTCCTTCCAGACGAGCCTGATCTGATCGTCAGCCATGTCCCGCAGTTCTTTCGCCTTGGCCATTGTTTGTTGTCTTTCCTGCTTACATCACCCGGCGCTTCACGAACCGCACCCGAATCGGCATCTTGTGCGCGAGCCTCGCCAGGCACATCCGCGCGGCGTCCTCGGTCACGCCGCCGATCTCGTAGAGGATCATGCCGGGCTTGATCACCGCGGCCCAATACTCCGGCTCGCCCTTGCCCTTGCCCATGCGGGTCTCGAGCGGGATCGACGTGATCGACTTGTGGGGGAACACGCGCACGAACAGCCGTCCCTCCGTGCGGAGGTACTGCTGGGCCGCGATGCGGCCTGCCTCGATGGTCGCCGCGGCGAGCCATCCCGGCTGCTCGGCCTGGAGGCCGAAGTCGCCGAAGACGACGCGATTCCCGCGGGAGGCGTCACCTCTTATACGACCTCTTTGGCTTTTTCGGTGCTTGACCCTCTTGGGCATCAGCGCCATCACCAGCCTCCTCGTACATGCCTTGGTTGACCCACACCTGAATCCCGATGTTGCCCTGCGCCGTGGGTGCCTCGCAGAAGCCGTAGTCGATCTTCGCCCGGAGCGTCGAGAGCGGCATCGAGCCCGCGATCGACTTCTCACACCGCGACATCTCGGCGCCGCCGAGACGGCCCGCCAACTGGATCTTCACACCCTTCGCGCCCGCGTCCATCGTCGTATCGATCGCCCGCTTCAGCGTCCTGCGGAACGCGGCCCGCTTCGTCAGCTGGTCGGCGATGTCCTCCGCGATGAGCTGCGCCTGGATCTCCGGACGGGAGACCTCCTCGACCTTGAGGTTGACGCGCCGGCCGAGCAGTTCCTGGAGTTCGTCCTGCAGGCGATCGACCTCCTGCCCCTTGCGGCCGATGATCACGCCGGGCCGCGCCGAGTGCAGGATCACCTTGACCTCGTCGCGGGTGCGCTCGATCTCGACCTTCGGGATCGCCGCGGCGCGGTACTTCGTCTTGAGGAACTTCCGGACACGGACGTCCTCGAGCAGGAGATCCTTGAACTCCTTCTTCGACGCGTACCAGCGGCTCTTCCAGGTCTCGGTGATGCCGGTCCGGAAGCCGACGGGATGGACTTTTTGACCCATGGTGATGCCCTTACTCCCCTGCTTCCTGACCGGCCGGCGCCGCGACCGTGTCGAGCGCCACGCGGATGTGCGACATCCGCCGCTTGATGCCGAACGCCATGCCCCGGGCCCGCGGACGGATGCGCTTGAACATCGGCCCGCCATCGACGCGGGCATCGACCACCACGAGGTCGTCGACCCCGGGGGCCTGCTGGTGCTCCGCATTCCCGAGGGCGCTCTTGATCACCTTCTCCAGCATCCGGGCGCCGCGGTGCGGCTGGAAGCGGAGGATGTCGAGCGCCTCGTCGGCGAACTTGCCGCGGACGAGGTCCGCCAGCGCCCGCACCTTGCGGGCACTGATCCGGGCGTACTTGTGAGTGGCTGTGTAGGCCATGAATCACCTCGGTCGCCGCGCGGCTACTTCGCCGCCGGCGTCGCCGCCTCCTTCACCTTGCCGCCGTGGCCGCGGAACGTCCGGGTCGGCGAGAACTCCCCGAGCTTGTGGCCGACCATGTCCTCGGTGACGAACACCTTCATGTGCTGCTTGCCGTTGTGCACCATGAACGTCAGACCGATGAACTCCGGCACGATCGTGCACGACCGCGACCAGGTCTTGATCGGGTCGCGCTTGCCGCTCGAGAGCTGCGCCTCGACCTTCTCGTACACCCGGGGGTCGACGTACGGCCCCTTCTTTGCACTGCGTCCCATGGATTACCTCAGCTTCAACTGGCCGTAACGGCGGCTCTTCCGCCGGCGGATGATGGAGGCCCCCGACGGCTTGCGGGGCTTCCGCGTGCCGCCGCCCTTCGCACTCTTGCCGGTGGGGCTGACCGGGTGGCGACCACCCTTCGTCCGCCCCTCGCCGCCGCCGTGCGGGTGGTCGATCGGGTTCATGGCGGTGCCGCGCACGTGGGGCCGAATGCCCATCCATCGCGACCGCCCCGCCTTGCCGAGCCGCACGTTCATGTGCTCGGAGTTGCCGATGGCGCCGATCGTCGCCCGACAGGCCGCCGGCACGCGGCGGATCTCGCCCGACGGCAACGTGATCTGGGCCCACTGCGCCTCCCGGGCGACGAGCACGGCCGACGATCCGGCCGAGCGGCACAGCCGGCCGCCGCGGCCCGCCTGGAGCTCGATGTTGTGAACCTGCATGCCCAGCGGGATCGCCGACATCGGCAGGCAGTTGCCGACCTCGGGGGGCGCCGCCTCGCCACTGTGGACCGTGGCACCGACAACGAGCCCCTCGGGTGCGAGGATGAACCGCTTCTCGCCGTCGGCGTAGTGCACGAGCGCCACGCGGCAGGTGCGGTTGGGGTCGTACTGGATCGAGTCCACCTTGCCCGGCACGCCGTCCTTGTTGCGCCGGAAGTCGATCAGCCGGTAGTGCTGCATGTGGCCGCCGCCGCGATGGCGGGCGGTGATCTTGCCCTGGTTGTTGCGGCCGCCCTTCTTGTGCTTGCGGACGCGGAGCCCCTTGGGCGCGTCGGCGCCGGGCGTCAGTTCGGCGAAGTCGGAAACGCTCGCGCCGCGGCGGCCGGGACTCGTCGGGTTGTAGCTGCGGATGCCCATGGGATCGTGTGATGCTCGGGGAGTGCGGTGCGACGAATCAGAACAGGTTGATCTTGAAGTCGGGCTTGAGCGTGACGATCGCCTTCTTCCAGGCCTTCGTGCTCGTGCGGCGGACGCGGCTGCGCCGCATCTTGCCGATGCGGTTCTGCACCGCGACCTTCTCGACCTGGACGTTGAACATCTCCTCGACGGCCCGGCGGATGTCGGCCTTGTTGGCCTCCCCGACGACCTCGAAGGAATAGGCGTTGTGCCGGTTCGCGCGGTGCATGCCCTTCTCGGTGACGAGGGGCCGGACGATCACCTGGTGCGGAGCCAGGCGGGGCGAGAACGCGGG
>Ga0007791_10000028_pt1 | contig 31689 bp, 68 predicted proteins | sample CryBogmetaGMA05M_FD_60368 | JGI IMG/M metagenome (GOLD analysis project Ga0007791, IMG submission 60368) | Freshwater microbial communities from Crystal Bog, Wisconsin, USA - MA0.5M | ecosystem: Environmental > Aquatic > Freshwater > Lake | place: Crystal Bog, Wisconsin, USA | collected 2009-07-06 | reverse complement strand
AGGTAGTAGTGCGACTCGACGGAGATTTGGTCGATCTGGCTGGCGTCGATGAACTTGTCGACGCTGATGCCCGATCCGGTTTCGATTTCGATGGAGGCGAGATCTTCTTCGGTGATGGGGACGACGTGTTCGTCGACCTTGACGCCTTTGAAGATTTCGTCGGTTTCGAGTTTCTTGTCGCATGCCTTGCAGCACTTGATGAAACCAACGCTGCCTTTGCAGTCGTCGCTCTTGTGGAACGTGGAGAATGAAACGTCGGAGGACTCGGTGGCCTTGTACACTTTCACAAGGACGTTGACGAGGCCGAAGTTGACGCTGGTTTTACGCATTGTTCGCATTGTCATTCTGGGTACTTCCTTTCATTTTGGTTTGTGGTCGGCTTGTGCCAATCACATAGGGTAAATCTAGCACACATATTGTGCATTGTCAAAGCTGTGTCACTCAGTGTGGGAGTGGGCCTTGAGCTTTGCGTCGCAGCATGTTGAGGACTGTTGCGATGCGGAGGTGGCTTGCGTGCCGCAGGGTGTGGGTGACTCTGGCGAGTCTGGCAAGCCGGAGGATGCCAACGCTGCCGCCGGCAATGGGGAGTAACGCCAGGGCAACTACGGCACCGTCGAAGGCGATCCAGCCTCCGCGCTCTCGTTCCCGGAACCAACGCCAGCACAACTCCACAACAAACGCTGCCAGAAACACATTGTGGACAGGCTCGAGGTGGTGTTCCCACTCATGGTGGATCAGTCCCGCCGTCAACACGATCGTGTTGGCGACGATAATTCCCAGGAATACCCGGTTCATTTTGTTCCCTTCTGTTTGGAGGTTTTGGCTCATGCCAGAACCTGATGGGCTACCCGATTCGGGTCGAGGCTTTGCTGCTGCCGCCAAGTCCCTCCGTCGGGGTGAACGATGATCTGCACCTGGCCGTACCGTTGGATCGCCACGGCCCGAACCCGGCCATACACGGTGGTACCGGACAAATCCCAGGACACTGCATCGCCTTCCTGGAATCCGGTGGCGTCCCGCTTCGCCTGCGAACAGGTTGGGCAGACACCGCCTCCGTTCCGGTCGGTAGTCCAGTCCCGCGGCATGTTGTACGGCGGCCGCGCATCGTAGGTGAACTGACCTGCCTTGTCGGATGCTCCACAATCACAGGTGAAGTGGATGATGCTGCCGCTCATCGGTTCGCCGCCGCCGGCATCGGGAAGAAGTCGAGGAACGTGTTGATGCGAGAGATTTCGTTCTCGATTTTGATGGTGCGGAGCGCCGCCCTGGTCGCGGTTTCGGCGTGCGAACGCGAGTAGTTCGGATCGTTGAGCAGCTCTATGTATTCGATGAGCTTCTTCACGTCCCGTTCCAGGGTTGAGTAGTGCAGCGGATATTTGACGTCGCTCATCGTGCTGCCAGCAATCCGAAGTAGTGGATGAGGATCGCCTCCGCGGTGTCCGCGGAGTCGCTGCCCTCCTCAACGTCGGGAAGGATGAGTTCCCGCGCTAGGAGTACGACGCCCCGCCGATCGTCGTCGTTCTCGTACCTGGCGAAAATGCTGACCGCCGTGTTGATGATGTCCTCTACTTCTTGACTCAGTGCCATGTTGTTCCTCCTTACCTTGTGTATGTCGCGTTGGCGACGATTGCGTACTTCATGTCTGCGACCGTGGTGGTGAGTAGTCGCAAACGGATTTGGTCACCGATTTGGGCGACCGGCTCGAAGATCGCTGACTTCAATCCGTCCCAGCTGACTAGGCAGTAGTCGGGAAGGAAGGCCGGCGCCGCGTGGCCGACAACTTCCCAGGCTTCATCGTTGGTGACGATGCCGCCTTCTTCTTGGATGCGGTTGATCCACGCGGCGAGCTCGGCGATCTCTTGAAGCAACGCGGTCACGCCGACTCGGCCCGGGTGTACGCGAGGGCGTTGTACTTGGCGCGGACGTACAGCTTCTTGTTGCGTACCGCAGCCTCGAACCCGCCATGCGACAGGGTTCCGCGTTCGGACTTGCCGCGGTTGATCTGCGTGGCGTACGAATACTTGCTCGAATCGGTGAGCTTCTTGGGGTATTCAGCCCACACGCCGGGGTTCTTCTTGAGTGCCTTGGCGAACGCGTCGAGGACGCTGGTCTTGTTCCGCGTGGGCGCCTTGGCGGGCAGTTCATCAACAAACTTGAAATTCATTTTTGTTCTCCTTACTTGGTTTTCGTTACTTGGGTTCCGGTTAAGGGCAGCCAGCTACCCCAACTTGAATCCACTTTCCGCATCTGTGCGGTCAGCTTGTCGAGGCTGCGCCATACAGCGGTTTCCAGCACGCGCAGGTCGTCGCGAGCGGGGATGAGTACGCTGCCTTGGCGGCTGATGTTGATGTAGGTGTCGGCGTCGTCGCGGTTCGCGAACGCAACTACCGGCACGTTCTCGTTGGTGACGATCAGGTACAGGTCAGACATTCACTTTTCCTTTCGGTTGGTACTTCTTTTGTGCGCGGATACGGTCGCGTTCCGCTTTCTTGGACAGGAACTCTTTGCCGCCGAAGATGCCGGCTGTGGCACCAATGTCCTTGCCGTATTGCAGGCAGTCACCGGAGACTGGGCATCGGGAGCAGAAGCTGTTCACTACCTGCTTTACTTGTGCGTCGTGGTCTCCGGGCGTTTCGGGGAAGAACTGTCGTGAGTCGGATCCTTGGCAGGCGGCGTCCTCCATCCAGTTGAGGTTGTGTGATCCTCCGTGGGGGAGTGCCCTGATGGGTGGTTCAGCTTTCCGTGCGTTTGCCATTAGCCGATTCCTTCATCTGAGTAGTCGTCTTTGTCGAGGTCGTCGTTGCCGTAGTCGGCTTCGTCGAAGTCGGGGCCGGCATCGTAGGGGCGGTGTCGGGATGTGATAGGAACTCGCCGCGGGTTTGGCATGTGCCGCTTGCTTACCGTCACCCGATTTTGTGGTTGGTGTCGTCCGTTGATCATGCGATCACCGCTGCGATTGCCTGCTCGAACTTGCGTCGCGCTTTGACCACCGTGTCGTACTGTGCTTGTGCGTGGAGCAGCGCCGCGATGAGGGATGTCACTTCCTCGTTTGCGATGACGAAGCTCTCACCGCTTGGGCGATGCTCGAACAGGATTTCCAGGTTTGGTTGCGGTTCCAGCCAGACGGATGAGCTGATTTGCACGCTGTCGGTGTCGAGCAGTGCGGTGTCTATCCAGTCGGTGGGTTCTTGGTATTCACTCATCGTCGTCGTCGCCTTCAACGAAGTCGATGAGTTCGTAGTCCTCGCCCCATTTGCCGGGCTCGCCGTAGTCGTAGTTGTCGCTGGGTTTTCTTGACATGGTTTGGTTCTCCTTTTCTTTTGGTTTGTGTTCGGCTTGTGCCGTTCACAGATTCATCATTGCACAACACCTGTGATATGTCAAAGGTGTTTCATACCGGGTTTATCGTTCGTCCTCCGTGTGGCCGGCATCGTGGGCATCCAGGGCGTCCTCGCTGACGAACATTGCTTGGCAGATTTCGCAGCGATGCTTGTCGCCGTCCTCCACATCCGATTCGCAGCAGTTGCTGACAGCGCAGAGCTGCTCGTCGTAGCCCGGGGCGCCGCAGTATTCGTAAAAACCAATCCCGAAGTCGACAACCCTGACGCGGCAGGGCTTCTCGCACGACTTGCACAACGGAAACTCGTAGTCGAGTTCGTCGAAGTACCGCCGACTGCCGTTAACGAACGCGGTCATCGTTCGTCCTCCCCGTACACCCGCCACTCGATCACGCCGAACTCATTCCGCAGCTTCCCGTCGACCACCTGGAAGCCGAACAGCTCACCGCCCTCGCCGCTGAACCGGACAAACGAACCTTCCGTGGCGAACGGCCCCAACACTGCGAGCAGCTCGTCGGTGTAGGACAGGTACTTGTCGCTGTGGTAGCCGAGGTTGAATCCGTCCTCATCCATGTAGCACTCCTGGAAGCACGTCATGTCCTCGACCGCTTCAATGAGGCTGTCGTAGGTGTCACCGGAGAGTTCGTCGCTGTTGTTGACGGCGTCCAGCGCGGCCGTGATTTTCTCCGGCGGGATGATGAAGCTCCGTTCGACTGTGTCTGCGTAGTAACCCATTACTGTTGTACCTTCCTGTTGAGTGTTTCGATGAGTTGATCAATGAACTGTTGAAGGTCGCTGCCGGGGATTTCGATTCGGCAACGTCTGGTGGTTTGCAGGATTATCACGTCCTGCGAATCGCCAGGCCCACGGTTGATGTGTTTTTGGATGCAGCCGTCGCGCCGAACCTGAACCCAAAACTCGCATCCGGGACACTGAACTCGTCGGATCGGTTTCTGCCACGCACCAACCCTTTCGCTGACCTCAGCTCCGCTCGGGGCCTGCAATCCTGAATAGCTGCAACGCTCGTTCAGGTAAACCGGAACGTCATCCTTGGTGATTTTGATTTCCTTACTGCTCCACGCATCCCGAACCATCCAGCACCTTCCTTCCAGTCAGCTGTTCCAAAACCTGCACCGCGGCTTCAATGAACCTCCAACGCAAGTTGTCGCACGTTTCGTCATGGTCGTAGTCGCCGTGGTCGTAGTAGTTGTCGTACTCCCGGTACGCGTCGAGGGCTTCGTTCGCATCGGCGAGCAGTTCTTTCATTGCGCTCATTTAGTTACCTCCTTCTTGTGGACGGGGCCGTGAACCTCATGGATGCTCACGGTCAGGTGATGCAAAGGCAGCCGCGAATACTTGAGGTACAGGCGCGTGCCGCACTGATCGCACACCGCGGAACGCCAGCCATACGCCGCCGCCGTGGTGGGCTGTTCGATGATCGAGTCCTCGCTGTACATGCCGCCAGAGCAACGCATCTTGATGCGCTTACTCATGAGGTAGCCGCCTTGTACTTGACTTGGGATACCAGGCACTCGGGCGGAAGAACATCGTCACGCGTACCCAGGTACACGGTCTGATAGAGCGACCCGCCCTGATGGGCGTACAGGTAACGGATCTCCACAACGTCGCCGACGTTCGGCACCTTCTTGTTCGGTGGGATAGCGCAGTTACCGACCCACAGCCAGTCCTCGCCGTCCAGCAAGCTCACCGCGATGGAGCGTTTCTCGTTCACCTGTGCCACAACCGCGGACAGGGTTGCGTAGAACTTGAGCTTGCGTTGACTTCCGCCGCTGGCCGGCCGACCCGCCGTGTAAACAGAATCTTTACGCTTGAACACCGCACCCTCAGCGTTGAGGGCGCGAAGCCCCACCAGCGCATCGTCCTTATCCTCAGGGTCAACCCAGGTCGATACGAGGAGGATGCTTTTCTGCCGCTGCGAGAGCAGAACCGATCCCAGCTCGCACACGCGGTAAACACATTCTTTGTCGCGAATGTCGACGCCGCCGATACTGAGCAGGTCGAAGGCATGGTAGGTGTCTCCGATGACCTCGCCGTCGAGGGTGAAATCTTGCTCAAATTTGAGCGCCGCCGCCACGATCGGCTCCGCAACACTGATCACCAAGCCCAGCTTGTTGATTCCCTCAACCTGGGTTCCGGTCTTGCGGAGGATGAGGCGCCGGCCGTCGAACTTCTCCTGCATCAACCAGTTCGGATCGTTGACCAGCCGTGTTGCTTCCTGTTCCTCAATGGAGTTGAGGAGGTGGGGAAGTAGGCCCGACACCTGACCTGCTTTGGCGGTCTGCTGGTATGCAGCACCGTCCTCGCCGGGCGTGTAGCCCTTAGCCATTTTCTCGTTGATGAGCTTGTCGAAAATCTTGACCGCGGCATCGTGGGTGACCGGGGTGCTGGTTTTGCTGCCGGTGGTGAGGGTTGCTCCGCGCCGCCCGTAGGCATAGTTGACGGTGTAGCCGTCGGCCTCGTTGCCGTCGACGCTTGCGGAGTAAACCTTGTCGGACGCACCAGATTTGAAGTAGAGAGTGGTGTTCATTCTTGATCCTCCTGTTCTTTGCGCCAGGCGCGGCCTGGCTTTCCTTTGTTGCTGCGTTGCCCTGCCCTGCCGTCTGACTTGTTGCGGCGTTTGTGGACAGCACCGGTTTGCGTTTCGAAGCGACGCTTACGCCGGTATTTTTCGTTGTCGCGCATGTGCGCTTCGAGGTCAATCACTGGTTCCTCCTTCATGTTTTCATTGTGCGCGGCTTATATGCCATGCACAGCTATTTATGATTGCACTGCTGCCGTGTTATGTCAATACTGTTATTCGATGCAGCATCCCAGGCCGCAGCGGTAGGCGCCGTCGAGGTCGTCGTCGAGGCTGGTGGCGGTGCGGAACCGCCAGTAGATTTCGGTTTCGATCATGTCGACTGCGTCCTCGTCTGCGTCGCGGGTGTACGGCCAGTCATGCCAGCCGGGTGTTGCGAGCCGGCGTTCGATTTCCTCAAGCAGCGAGACCAGTCCTTCGTCGGCTACGGCACCAAGGTCGATGATGCTGTCGTCGTGGCGGATGGTTTCACCGATGCTGCTCATTCGTCGTCGTCCTCTCTGTCTGCGCTAACTGATCGCTCGTCAACTGACACGAAGCTGCCGTCGAGGTCTTGCACCTCGCACCACAGTTCATCCAGGACGAGGCCGATGTCGTCGGCTTCCAGGTCGAAGTTGTCGTCAACCTCAACAACCTGCTCGTAGCTCACTTCTTCTGTGACATACAAACGGATTTTCATTCGTCCTCCTCAAAGTCTTTTTCCGATTCGATCCACTCGGTGTAGCTCTGCCTTGTGTCTCCGTTATTGACGTGCCACTGCCAGTCGCTGACGGGGTACTTGGGGTTCTCGGCCCAGTAGCCGCCTTCCTGCTCATGCGCGGGATCTTGGGCATCCACGATGTGTTCTGCGATGTACACGCCGATGCCAAGCCCGCCGTCCGCGGGAGACATGGTGATGAACTCCAAGATCATTTCGTCAGAAACTTCCGGATGGAACACGTTCTGTAGATCCTCACGGAACTCGCTGCGAAGTTCTTTCATCAGTTCTTGCCGGGAACCATGAACAGTTACCGGGGTGACGTTGTCGTCGTTGTCGATGGTTAGTGTCCAAACTTTGATTTTCATGCGTTCTCCAATCCTTTAATCCGTAGGCGCTTGAACAGTTCTTCTTTGTAGTTCACCCAGGCATCGGCCAGGGCGATCGCTTCGGCGTGCGTCTCAGCGCCAACCGACTCGACGTAGTCACTACCCCAGGGGTCGTATTCGCCCTCGTACAGCCCGACGTTCCAAGGGAACACGTCGTCGGGATCGAGCTTGCGGATGCTCGCCTTCCGCGGCGGACAAAACAGCACCGGGTCGCTCACGGTTTCACCGCCGCCAGAAGCCGGGTTGCGACACTGGCAAACTCGGCGCACAAGTTCGCTTTATCCTCGTCGTAGTAGGAGCGGTCGTCGTCATCGACGCCGTCGTCGGTTCCCCAGCCGTATGACTCGTCCAGCTCGTTGTCGCGTTGCACCAGGGCGGCGAGTTCGGCGTACAGCTCTGCGATGACCTCGGAGCTGTGGTCGAGACGTTCCCGGTTGCAGGTTTCGCCGTTGTTGAGTTCCATGACGCACAGGTCGGGCGCAAAGGCGTAGGGCTTGAATTTGTGATCGCTCATGTCAGACTCCTATCTGTTCGATGGTGTCGGCCGGGATGACCGCGCCGTAGATCGTCATGTGTTCACCGTCGTGGCCGGCAGTGCGGAAGCACCGCGGCCGAGTCCAGCTGCCAGGCAGCAGCACCCATCCGGTCGCCCGGCACGGATTCTCTTTGTCGTAAAGCGGATTGTTTTCCATCAGCAGGCAGCCAATCCGAAGAACAACCAGCCGGTCGACGGCGGGTCGGGACGATCCTTCGGTGTAGCCAACGTGACGGTTGCTACGCCGATAGCCGACCCGGTGGTGCGCTCCACCGTCGCGGTGACGGTGGTGTTCGCGTCCGGGAAGGCACGGATCTGACGGATCTCCACCTTGTCGGCGTACTTGTCTTTCTTGAGGTATTCCTTGGCGTAGGCAACTGCCTTGGCCTTGGTCTCAAACAGGTTGTATCCGCTGTTGCCGCGGCTGACCGCCCACCGCAGCACAGCCTTGCCGGGGGTGGTGTTCACAACGATGTTCTCTTTGATTGCGGTGGTGACCTCAACCTTGTGGACTTGGGTGCCGTACTTGTCGTATGCCGCTTTCTCGGCGGCGGCGCGAACGTCGTAGTCGCGGATCACGCCACTCACGTTTTCCCACCCGCTCACCTTGTCGCCGGGATTTACGGTCACGCGCAGCTGAACAGTCCTGAATGTGAACTGGTCATCGTCGGCGACCGGCAGGCCCAGCGCAGCCTCCCACTTGTGCGCCCGGTGCAGGTTCTGCTGGGCGTACAGGTAGGCGGCATCCCGGGTGATCGCGCTGCGCGGCCCCACCAGTTGGCATCCGCTGGTGGTGGAGATTGTGCCGTTGTAGCCGTCAGAGCCGTACTCGCACCGGGCCTGTTCCACCGCATAGCTGTATGCGTTCTCAATGGTGTTGCGGGACAGGTACTTGGACTCGACGTACTCGGTGAAATCTGTTGCTCCCATTTTTCCTCCTTGATTGTTGTTTGTGGTGGGCGGCGACCCAATGCCGCCGCCCACCGTTGGGTGGCTAGTTGTTGTTGTTGGTGAACTTGGACAGGTTGCCGCCGTTCCGGTTCCACGGTGTTGATGCGTCGTCGGATCGTCCGAACGCGTCAACCAGATGCCGGCTCATATAGACGATTGAGCGGACAGCGTCGAAGTCCTGGCCTTCGTCGTCGACCAGGTATTCGCGAACCGGGGTGAAAGCCGGGTCGCCAGCGGCGACCATGATGGTTTTCTCCCCATCCGAAACGAAGATCGAATTGGCATCTATGAGTGCGTGCATGGTGTGTCCTCCTTCTGTTGGTTGTTTCGTTGCTCAAATTTGAGCAGCGGTTAGCTTGCGATTGCCTGGGTGGTGTCCATGCCTCGCGGCGCGACCTGGGTGATGTAGTCGATCCAGCCAACCTCGGTGCTGCTGAGCGTTGTGTTGCTGTAGGTGGCAAGCAGCGGCCACGTCGAAGTCAACTGCTTCATCAGTGCGTCGATCTTCTGCTGTGCATCCGCGCCGGGCTGCCGCTGCCGCATCGCCGCTTTCCACTGCTCCCGCTGCGTGGGCTGCAGGTTGTGGATCGCGTCAGCAATCTCAACGATCCGATCCATGAACGGGAACGTGCTGCCGGTTTTGGCGAGTTCCTTATTGGCTTTCGACACAACCTTGAACAGCGAACCGCAGCTGTTCGCGGCGGTGAGAGCTACACGTTCCAGATCGGAGAAGGAGTTGAAAATCTTCTCCGCTGAATCCGTGTTCCACCGATGCCGTGTGACTGCTGCCGGAATGGACTTGAGCAGAGTCTCAGCTTTGCGGTTGTTGAGGATGACACCGACGGACGCCAAGCCCAGGGTGGTGTCGTTGCGCTGACTGTAGTATTTGTCGTCCTCGTACCAGACCGGTAAGCCAAGTGCCAGGATCTGAGCGGCGGTCAGCTCCTGCGATGCCGTTGCAGCGCCGTCTGTGTGGATGACATGGCAGTCGTAGCCGCTGCGCGGGCCACGGGGCTGACCCGAACTTGTCACCCTGGTAGCTGCCAACCACTGCTCCCAGGTGTACCGCTGACCGTCCGGAACCATGCTCGGGGTGACCGGGAAGGTTTGGGTTACCTGCTGCGTGCCGTCCTTGATCAGATAGTTGATTTGCGACTGTCCGACGTAGAACGGGATGACACGGTCGATGCGGTACGAGTGTTCGTTCTTGATGTAGGTGGCGAACGTCCGCAACTTCTTCCCGGCCGGAACGCCGGTGATCACGATGGTGTTCTGCATTTCCTCCTCCCAGCGGGTCGCGCCGATGCTGTCGGAGTGGCCGACAGTGACCTGCTCCCAACGGCGGCTGGAAGTCCAGATGCCAACGTCGATCGGTGCCTGCAGCACGGCGGTGATGTTCATGACGGTGTAGTTGGCGCAACCGTTGAGGATTTCCTGGCGCCGGTTCACCGCCGCCACAATGTCCGATTTGGCGAGGTCGTTCACTTCCTTCGCCAGCCGCGCGAACTCTGTCTTGTATCCGGTGAGCGCAGCTTTGACCGCCGCCACTGTGCGGTCGGTGTCAGTAACGGATTCTCGTGACGGGGTGTGGTCGAACGAACCGATGGGCAGCTCGACCACGCAGTAGTCGAGGTCAACGGTCTGCTTCACCAGGTAGGCGATTTCGCGGGTCGTGTCGAACAGGGTGCCGCCGGAACGGATAAGCACAGATTCGGGGCCATAGCTCCTGGTCAGCTTCCGCGGGTTCTGGCACAGCACCGGGCCGATACGGGCAGGGCCGGTAGCGATGCTGCTGATCGGCTTGCCGTTGACCGTGACCGCGCCCTGGTCGTGAGCGGAGGCAACCTCGGTGATGATGCGTTCCCACTTGTCGGAGTCGCGGTCGACCTTAACGGGGATGCTGATGGTGGTGCCGTTGGGCAGGTCGGTGTCAACGCCGGACATGGTGACTTGGTGAACCAGTTCACGACGAGCCTGCACCACTGTCCGTTTCCCGTTTTTGACGGTGTCGATGTAGAAGGATTCGGTGACAGCCCACGGCGATTTAGCTCCGACGCCGTAGCCGCCGATCTGATCGTTGTCACCGGTTTTGGTGGATTCGCCGAATGACAGGTAGTGCGCTTCCACTTCCTCCGGTGTCATGCCGGCGCCCCAGTCTTGGATGATGAGCATCGGGTTCAGGTCGGTTGGCAGCGTGACGTTGACGGGCCGTGTCGCCCCGGACACCCGGCTGGTGTCGACGGCGTTGGCGAGGGACTCGCGAGCCGCCGCGAGGTCGGGGTTGGCGTACAGGTTGACGCTGATTTCAGCCAACCTGAGTGCTGCCGCGGCCCCGACTTTGCTGACCATTGTGGTGGCCTGGCCTTGAGTAACTTGGAGGGTGGAGGGTACGGGTTGCAGTTTCATGTGATTGTCCTTTCGTTAGGTGAGTCCCGGCTTTTTGCCAGGATCAGGGCGTTGTTCGTGGTTGTGTGCCATGCACAGTATTGATGCTAGGTCTGACATTGTGGAATGTCAAACATTTGTCACGCAGCTTTTGCGGCGTGTTTCGGCGGCTTCTTGATCGCGAACAGCACGTCCCGCCTGCCATAGATGCACAGGCCGCACTGCACGCACGCCGAACCTTTCACCGGGTCAGGGGTTGTGCCGGACAGGGCACCGTTGTTTTCTGGGCAGCGAACCGCACCCGGTAGGGCCTCGGCCGCATCAGCGAACGTGTCACCCAGGTAGGCCAACCGGATTCCGTACTTCTCTTTGAGGAACTGTGCCTTGGCGATGTTGTCGCTGTCAGCGGAGAAGTACAGGGCCAGATTGTCGAGCCGGCGTTTGTGCAACAGCACCGCCGAACCGGCCACCCTGGTGTAAACCCAAAACCTGACCGCGGGGAACGCCTCAATGACCTTGATCCACGCTGCCGTGTACCTGGGGCTAAAGAAGTCGCCGTCCCAATGGATGCGGAACAGCAGCGGTGCCTCCCATTTGAGGGACTTGGATACGAACTCTGTAACGGCGTCGGTGAGGAGCTGCACCATCGTCGCCTGGTCTGCATTACGCAGCAGGTCGAAATTGTGCTGAACCAGGGCATCCACGTTGGTGTATTGAGTTTCGGATGCTTTGCCGTAGCAGATTTCCTCGCACACACCGGTCGCGTCGGGGCACGCTCCTTCCGGCCCCGACGGCAACCCGATGGTGTTGGCGATTCTCGCGCCACCACCTTTGGTGACGCTGTTGGTGACCTTGCGGTCAGTCGACAGCTTGAGTGCCATATTTTCTCTTTTCTGTCCGCGCCGGCTCCTGCCAGCGCATCCATTTTTTTATTCAGTTATGGGGTACTGCTTTCGTGCCGGGCTAGCCTTCGTTTTCCTCCACGAACGACTCGATCAGGTCGAACAGCTCGTTGGCTTCGGCCAGGTCGGCTTCGGCCTTCGCGACCTTGGCCTCTTGGGTCTTGCGGTTCCGCTGTGCCGCGAGGTTGACGATGTTGGACATGTGTTTTCTCCTTTTTGTTGTTGCTCAAATTTGAGCAGTGGGTGGTGTTTCCTTCTTTCGGATTGCGGCTTTGTAGTCCGCAGCCCATCGTCGGCATTTATTGCAGCGGCAGGCGTACCTGCTGTAGCCGCTTACCGTGCCGTGTTTGTCCGGGGGGCAACCGCGTTCCGCGGCCCGATCCCGGGATTGTTGCGTCGTCAGTATTTTGCGTTGACGTTGGCACTCTGTCGAGCAAGTCACTTGGCGACGTCCTGTGGTGTTGGCAACGTATTCGTCGCCGCATACCGCGCATGTAAGGATCATGGTTGTTAACCTTTCTCAACCGCAACCACTATCTTAGCTGGTCAGACACCTTATGTCAACTGAAACATCTAGGCCAGGGTGTCGGGTTTGCCGCACAACTTCTCGGCGAACGCCAACACAGCGTCGAGCTGCTCATCGGTGACCTTGTGCCAACGCGCCCCGCCGCAACCATCTGCGGTGCCGTCGTCGTATTCGATCCACATCAGCGCCACGTCAGTTGCCTGCGTTTTCCCAGTACAGGCCAACCAGATTCGGGTCGGCAGCTTCCAGCACCGTGATGGAGTAGAACCAGCCCAGGCTGGAGTCCTCGCCGTGACCGTCGCCCATGTACTGGCACATGAACTCCCACCATTCGTCGGATTCGATTCCCCATATGAACTCGTTTTTGTCATCTACGGCGCCGGGGACGAACGCGGGAACCTGGGCGTCGTCGATGACGTACTCGATGGTCGACTCATGACCGTCGCTGTATGAACTGTGAGAACTGATCTTCATTCGTCGTCCTCCTCCACGAACGCCGCCACCCTGAAAACCAACGTGTACGGGTCAGACGACCGGACAATCTCGTAGTCGATTTCGGATGCCGGGGCATACAGGCCGTATGCCTTCTCGACGAGCAGGTCGAGGAATCCCTCGAAAAACACATCCCCGCCAACGTCGATGATTTCGGACAGGCTGACCTGAATCTCAGCCTCTTTCTTCTGTGGTTCGCTCATTTGTAAACCCCTTCCTTGATGTTGTCGATCGTGCCCATGATTTCTATTGCTGCGGCCAGCGGATCGCGCCACAGCGGTGTGTAGTAGCCGGAACGGATGTGCAGCTCGCAGCCGCGCAAACCTGCGCTGCACAGCACATCCGCCAACGGCGGCAATCCGAAACGCTGCTCAAATTTGAGCAACATCAGTGGTTCCTCCTGCTGTCGCGGATGCGAACCACCCGGCCGAACGGCTCAGGAAGATCCGTTGTTGCCAGCCACAGCGTCGGAATGCTCGACTCGGTAGGAATCCTGTTGCTGGAAGCATCCAGATCGGTGAGGTAGATGATGCCGGCGATCTGCTCACCTTCCGCTTCCAGCTCGTCAGCCCGGTTGAACGGTGGACGCAGGTCAGTGCCGCCGCCACCCCTGGCTTGCGCCGGGCATTCTTCCTGCGGTGACACCCGATGCTCGGCCTTGATCTGCATATCGCAATCCAGGACGATTCCCTCACAGTTCATTTCCGCAACACAGCTGGTGATGAGTGCTGTGAACTCGGCGCACAACTTGTCGTCGACGGAACCGGATGTGTCACGAACGAACACCACCGCGCCAACCGAATCGGTGTAGCGCCGCGGATAGATCACCTTCTGCCATGTGTGGCGTCGAGCGGAACGCGACCAGTCATTGCGTGTTGACAACGAGTTTTTGACGAAGTCCGCCATCTCTCGTCGCCAATCAACTTCCTGGCTCCGCATCCGATCCAACAGCCGATCCATATCGGCCGGAATTTCACCGTGACCCATCGCCTGAGCGGCCTGAGCCGCCTGAATGACACGCTGCTCCCACTCCTCACGCAACTTGGCGTCGTCAATGTCCTGCTGCGCCTGATCTGCGTCCGGATTCGGATTCGGGGCGAAGTGGCTGCACTTAGAGTGATCCGGCTTCCCGCCCTGGGACGGATTACCGTCACCGTCACCGTCACCGTCACCGTCGTCGGGCTGGTCACTCGGTTGGCCTGGCTGGTCGCCGGGCTGCGGCTTCTTCCGCTTCTGCTTACCGCCGCCACCGGCGCCGCTACCAGGCTGCGGCTGACCATCGCCAGGTTGGCCGCCGGGCTGATCGCCGGGATCGCCGCCGGGCTTCGGCTGACCATCACCGGGCTCACCCTTCTCGTCACCGGGATCACCCTTGTCCCCGCCGGGCTTCGGCGGGGGAGGAGGCGCCGACAGCTTGGCGTAAATCTCCTCCTCCGACATGCCCTTGTACTGCGCGTCCAGCAAGCAACCTTCCGGCATGGAGATACCGTCGAGAACGGAAATCGTCTCGTTGATTGCGTAGTCGCCGGCCGCGTTGCCAGTCTGATCGGTCGGCAACCGCCACATGTGCATGTGAGCGCAATGCAGAGTCTCGTGAAGCAGCGTGAAACGCAGCTCCTCATCGTTGAGGGTGTCAACGAACCCCGGATTCCAGCGGATCACCCGGCCGTCCGTGCAAGCCGTAGCAATCGACGGGTCGATCACATCAGCGAGCGACATGGTGAGGCTGCCGTAGAACGGCTGCTTCGTCAGCAGCCACCAACGCGCCTTGTCAATGCGCTTCAATGTGTCACACATAGTTAACCTCCTTCTTGCTCAAATTTGAGCAACTCATTTGATTCCGCCAAGCACATCGAAAGCCGAACGTGCCGATGCCAGCATCTTCACCACGTCGTCCGGAACCGCACTGCCCTTTTCGAGGGCCGCATCCTCAAGTGCGGTGTGCGCTGACAGACGACGCAGAATCTCTTGCAGGTGCTTGCAACGCCGGTGCGTGATCCAGCCCCGACATGAGCAGCACCACTCGCCGCTAGTGCGGCGCTGCGACACCAGATAGGTTGCCTTGCCCGAACTTGACGGGATGCAGAACCTGTTGATGTAGCCAGCGTTGTCGGGCTCAACACCCGAACCGATCTGCTTGGCGATGATTTCCACCCACTCGCGGTGAGATTCCATCCTGCCCTCGACGATCATGCCGGTCACATAGAAACCCGGCCCGGTCGCCACTTCAACCGCCTTGAATCGGGAGAATGTTGATGAAGCTGTCACCGTGGAACCGCTGAACGATCAGGCTGTCGTCCACACGGAAGATCCGCACCCACCCCTTCTTCGGGGTGTTGATGAGCGCGTAGCCGTTGCGGTTACCGGCGTCCTTCCAGCGATGCCGGCCGATCACTTGATGCCGCCCAACACCGACAGGATGCTTGCGGCGCGCTCCGCTGCGGCCTCACGGCCACCCTTGTCGTCCCGCAGGTTCTCGGCGTGGATGCCGGTCAGCGGCTTGATCGCCTCGACAACGGGTGTGAAGCTGCCGTCGAAGTCGAGGTCGGGCACCAGGTCGGCCAGATCCCGAACGGAGTCGAACACCGTCGCATACAGCGGGCCCTCAGAGTTGCAGCGGTCACGAACCCGTTCAAGTGTGGACTTGATGCGGTCGTGCAGCTCCTCATGCGCGGCGCGGGACGATTCCTCAATCCAGTCGGCCCATGAGCCGTCCGACGGGCACGCCAGGTAGCGGGTGTCGAACCGGAACTTGTCGGCAATCCGACTGTGAGAAGGCCACATCGACGCGTCATACAGGCCATTGAGTCGGATCGGCGCAATTTCCTTCTCATGGTCGTACTCGGCCAGGAACGCGGCGACCGCTTTGTCGTGCTGGTCGCGGTAATCCTGCATCCGTTGGGCATGTTCCAGCTCCCGGCCAGCCGGCAGCATCCGCATCCCATCCTGAACGGTCGGCAACGTGATGCGCTTGTGTTCGATGTAGGCCGCGGAGTGGATCTGGCTGACACGCTTGAGGTTCTCGTTGTCGGTCAGCTTGATGAGAACCTTCGCCACGTCGGTCTTGTGACGTTCGTTCTCGGCCTTGGTTTCGGTCTTGTGTAGCCGTGTTGGGCGCCACATGCCGGTGTTGAGGGAGGAGAGCTTGATGCGCTCCGCGATTGCAGTGTTGTTGCTCATATTGTTTCCGCCTTTCGTTTCTGTTTTCAGGAGTCGGCTTGTGCCGAACCCTGGTCGAATCTGCTCAAATTTGAGCAAGTGTTATGCGCGATATTCCAACTCGACGCGCCAGCCCTTCCTGACCAGCTTTGCCGCTAACGGCAGCATCTTCGTGATGAAGATTTCGTGGCAGCACGCGTCACGGAACTTAGGCACCTTGCCCCGCTTGTCGGCGGTGAGGTAGTAACCGCCGGGCTGATCGCACTGCACCGCCCTGTTGCTCATGCGGCCTCGCCGACAGCGAACAGTTCCTCGTTGGCGATGAACCACTGCGCCCACGCCTTCGTGCCGGACAGCTTCGCGCCCAACCGGCGGAACGCATCACGGGCCAGCAGCGCACCGTACACACGCGGCAGGCGAGTCAGGTAGGTCACCAACGCCTGAGCGTGCTTCGCGTCAGCGGCGCCGGCCAGCATCGAACACACCAGATACAGCGCGGCCGGATCGTCGGGCACAACCGTGCCGTCGGGGTCGATCCACACCTGATCGGGTGTCGGCAACTGGTCGGCAAGCCGTGCGAACGCCAGGAACTCAGCGGCGGTCGGCTTACCGATAGCAGCCGAAACGGAACGCATGTCACGCAGACCTTTGTTCCACAGGTCGATGACTGTTTCCCATGAGCGGAAGTCGGGCATCCGGACAGCCGGATCGGCGTGCGGCTTCCACTGGTACAGCGTGCGACCGCTGGTGGAACGCTGCCACGCCACAACCTCCGGTGGCGCACCGGCGTTCAATGCCCACTCGCACCAGCCGGCGACCTCCTCGCCCCAGGTGCCCAGGTACTCGGCTCCGTCAGGGGAATCCGTGTCGGAGTCTTGGGTCGCAATGGCGAACGCCATGTGGAACCGTGAGCGCAGCGGCTCGCACAGCCGGGACACACCGGCAACGTCGCCGGGCCGGTTGGTGGCACCCCAGATCAGCACGTTGTCCGACAGGGCGTTCTCGTCGAACACGCCCATCGCCGCGGACTGCACATCCATCGGTGCTTGGCCCAGGTCGTCGAGGAACAGCAGGATCGGTTCGGTGGTGTTTTCCAGCTCGAACAGCTTCTCCAACGGCAGCGCCTTGGTGACACCGGCCTCGATGTCGGGGATGAGGCAGCCGCCGAAGTCGACGCGTTCGGACAGCGCGGCGCGAATGACGACGAGTCGGCGACCGTTGTCTTTGGCGGCTTTCTTGACGCGTTCGGTTTTGGCGCAGCCGGGAGGGCCGACGAGCAGAACTCGCTGCTCGGCAGCCATGAGGTTGTGAAGATAGTTGGTCATGTTTACTCCTTTTCGTTGTTTGTCGAATTGCTCAAATTTGAGCAACCAGTGGTCGATGGGTCGTTTCCCACTCAACTACTATTATTCCATATTCAAGAGCTTATGTCAACCTGATTAAACAGGTATGACGTTGCGCGGCAACGAAACTCAGCCACGCAACCAGACGCCAACCTCGGCGCCAAGCAGGATGAAACAGCCGAACAGCCACAGCACCGGGACAACCTTCTCCCGCCACACAGAGAAGCCCAACTCCTCATCGGTGAACTCATCCCAATTGATGTCATCCAGGTCGTCAGGAATGTTCACTTCGTTTGGATCCATCAGATTTCCCCTTCCTCGAACGGTGACGGACGCTTCATCAGCTCCGACAACTTCGCCAGGTCGCGAGGCTCGCGATCCAGCATTTCCATGAACTGCTTCCACTGCTCCTCGTCGAGCGTGAACACTGTCCGGTCAGCCGGATCGGTCAACAGCTCGTCGACCGAACCCTCGTTGGTCTTGTCCTGATTGGCGAACCGCCACTGCAACTCCGCGTTGTCCTCGCTCAGCTGCGGCCCGGCGATCCCCAGCAGCTCCCGCTCCCAATCAGCCAACGGCTCCGGAGGCCCAAGCAGATCGGCCTTACGCTCCTCAATGTCGGCAACCCACTCGACGCCGGCAATGTCAGTGCCCAACTCATCAACGGTGACGTGAGCCTCCGTGTCATCACGATGCCCGGTGAACGGCACGATCGGCCGGTCAACCCACTGCTGACCAAGCCCAACGAAACCCTCACAACGAATTGGCAGGAAACGCTTCTGCTGCGCCAACCGATCCTTGTGGTCACGCAAGCACGGATCGCAGATGTTGAGGATCAGTTCCTCACCGTCGAACGAATCCCAAAACGTCGAACCGTAATGCCCATACGTCCTGAACTCGGTGCCGTCGCTCGGCTGGTTATCGGCATCCTCGAACACATTCCGCAGCAGTCGGCCGCACTTGAAGCACGGCAACGCATCTTGACTCATCTGTTCCTCACTTCCAGTTCCCGCTCGACGGCAATCCGGTCGGCCTGATCCAGCTCGTTGATGGTGACGTGCAGCATGAGCAGCGGCACGGCCAGCACAGCGCCGGCGATGATGATGGTGGTCACTGGTCGGCCACCCAATCGGCCAACGCTGCCGCGTAGTGCGGGCCGCGATGCCGGTCAGCGTGCTCAATGTCAGCGCGCATCTGCTCCGACGAGGGCAACTCGCCCGATTCCATGAACCGGATCAACCGGCCCAACAGCTCAACGTGTTCCACTGCCCAACCTCCTCATTTCATGTGCTGTGATCGGCATGTGTGCCAGTCACAGTATCTGTTCTATACCGCTGAAAACTGATTGTCAACGGATGTTGCTCAAATTTGAGCAGACCTACTCGCCAACCAGGTGCGTCAACTGCGGAACCTCAGTGCCGTTGCTGCCGCTCTTGTAGTAGGTCAGCGCATCCCGCAAATCCGACATGCGATCCTTGTGCTGCTCACGGATCTGCTTCGCAACCGTCGGCACCAGAGCCTCAGAGGCAACCACCCGGCGAGTTTGCACCAGGCGAACCTCCGAACGCTGACCGCGATGCCGCCAAGCCTCGGCGTGCTCACGGGCATCAGCTTCCGTGTCGTGACTTGAGCGGAACGTCATGTGCTTGTTGCACGCCCACACCTGCCACACCGTAACGATCCTGACCTCAGTCACGGACATACTCGATGCCGGGAAGCTCCACACGCTCAACGTCAGATATGCAAATCTCGTGGTCGAAACCCCAATACGAGACACGCATCCTGCCACCCGACTCCAACGCAGTCAGGTGCTTAACCAGCACCGTCATGCGCGCCCGTTTCGACGTTGCATCACGCTGCCGCAACGTCAGAATCACCGGCAAACCGGAACGGGTAGCCGCGAGCAGCAGCCGCCAACCGGACACCGTCAACTGCCCAGTGATTTCGGCAGCCGCCTTCGCCGTCAACGCCTCAGCCATGTAGCTGCGGCTGACCGGCTCACCGTTGATCGTGCCGTCATCCAACGTCATCGGAAACGTCATGTTGAGGCTCACGATGCCGCCTCGGTGAAGCACGGGCAGTTGCAGTCAACCAACGATAAAACCTCGCTGGTCACCAGGGCGTTGCAGCGACCCAAGCCGCAGCAATGCGCGTCAACCGAATGGCCGCACGACACGCACATCACTGCCGCCCCAGAGTTTTAATGACAGCGGCAACCACCGTGCCAACGGCGAGACTCAGACCGGCCAACGCCGGGATCAATGCATACAACATGATGCGGTACTTCCCTTCTCTCAAATGTCCGTTGCTCAAATTTGAGCAACGGTTACCACGGCAACAACTCATCGGAAACTTCACGCGGAACGTGAACCGACGCGTGCAACGCAGCCCAATCGGTGTCGTCGCCAACTTCTTCGACGCTGATGATCTGCAAGTCCAGATCGCGCAACGCCGACGTTAGGAACACAAGGTGATTACGGACAACCTGAGCGACTTGCTCGTCATCCCCGTCGATGTTGTCAACGAACGACAACGTGATCCGCTTCGCCACGTCAGTGCAACATCGCTGGCAGCACGAACAGGAGGAAGAAAACCAGCGCGAACACCAGCGTTGGCCCAAGCAGGCCACCACCCGTAACTGGCGGGTGCATGGCAGCCCACTCGTCATGCGTGTACCAAGTGGTGTTCGTTTCGGTGCGCCCAACCGCCGGATGTGTGCGCTCGGTGACGCGAACGCCGTTGGCGCTGTGGTAAACGGTCGTGTGCGGCCGTGGTCTGCGGGATTCTTTCTCACGTTGGCGCCGGCCAGCCTCAATCTTCTTCGATACCTGGCCGGTCACCACCCGGCGCCGGTTGGACTTGCGGTGCGTGTTCAGCCCAAGGTGTTGTCGGTTACTCATGTTCAGTGCCCTTTCTTGTCGTCATGCACCGGGTGATACAGCTTGAACCGCAGAATCGCGGTCAGCTTGCCGCCAGCGGCAAGGAACGCCGCAGTGGTGATAATCAGGTCGGCATACACGTCAGCTCTCCTCACGCAAATGAGTCAACTGCGGTCGCCACACATCGCCGGTGTCAACCTGGCGGTTAGTGGAGCCGATCAGCCCACGGTCAACGTGCATCACGTCACCCATGCAGGTGATGAACACGACGCCGCTGGCCGGCTCCGACCAACGGACTCCATTACGGATATTGGACAGTCGGTGCTTGCCGCCGGTCACTGATCCACACCGATCTCATACTCGGCAGCCGTCGCACCCGTCGGCCGAACCAGCACGCCAACCGTGCCGTTACCCTGCAACCGGCAACCCATGCGGTGCGCGGTCTCCAACAGTTCGCGGCGTGCATCCACCGCGTTGCCGTGCCAATGCAACGAACGACCGAACGGCAACTCCAACTGCAAATACACGTTCTTCTTCACCTTCACTTCACTGCTCACTTTCCGTCGTCAGCGCAGCGCACCGATGAATGATGGGAACTACCTCGGAACACCAACTGCACCTGTCCAGCCACGCCAACTCGGCCGCAGGATCAGGCAAGCCCAACTCGGCCGTGATCGTGCTGGCCTCGTCGTCAGGCAGGTCGCCGTCGAGAACGCCGGCAATCAGCAACCGGCGCACGTCGATCGCATCGTCGGCGAGCAGCCGCAGCCGCTCGTTCAACTCACGCGGAGCCGACACCGCCGCATACCGCAAATCCTCAGTGATGTTCGGCTGCTCAAATTTGAGCAACGGCTCGATGCTGAACACCGACTCGCCAGCCTCAGCCAACGATTCGAGCAACGCGGCCGCATCCTGTTCGGTGTCAGCCGTGAACGACTCCTTCGGCTCCGCATCCAACGCCTTCGCGTAGATGTGGACGATGTAGGCGGTCATCGTGCGGCCTCGACCATCTTGAGCAGCCGGTCGGCGTGCGCCTGCGTCATCTCACCCAACGCAACCTGACGGGACAGCGTTTCCTTAGCTCCCCAGCCTTCGCCCAGGCCCTTCGGCCACGGCTGCTCCATCCACAGCAGACGGTCAACAAGCACATGGTCGGGAGACACGGCGCGACCCGCAGCCTCACGATCAGCGGCCAGCTTCGCGTCCGCGATCCGGCGCATATCACGCGCCACGGCAGCCCAAGCTGCCCGACTTTCGGCGCTCACAGGTCGCACCGCCCACCGGCCATGCTGCACGTCCGAACGCACGGCGGTGGCGAATCCACCTGGCACGCATACACCTGCGCGTCACCGTTGGAGTCGACGATCAGCTCATACACGGTGTCATCGGCATGTGCCGCAGCACAGCCAACGCCAAGCAGGGCACCGAACGCCCACAGCGCGGCGACGACAGCGGCCGCGAACCGGGCGCTCACTTGTCGCGTCCTGAAAACTGACGATGGGCACGGCGGGAGTCCTGACGGACACGCTGCTCCAACTTCCGGGCGTGGTACTCCTCACCCTTCGCGGTGCGGCCGGCCGCGAACCGCCGCGCAACGCGACGCGAACGCAGCTCGTCAACCTCGGCGCGATCCAGGTCGCGCTCATTCAGATCCATCCAATGTTTGGACATGATGCTGGTTTCCTACTTTCTTGTCGGCCTGCTCAAATTTGAGCAAGCAATTCCGAACGACCGTTGCCGCTCGACACCAGCCAGGGGCGCGTCCGTCCCTGGCTGGCATCCAACTCACGGTTGGTTCCTTTCGGCGCACCGGCCCGTTGCCAGTGCAGCCCGTGATGGTCTAGCTGTTCTCCGGCGGGTCGAACCAGCTGACCATTGCCAGCAGGTCGAGAACCGAAGCGTCGCTGACGTTTACCGGCAGCTCATCCGGCGCGGTCACTAGCTGTCCCACCGGCCCAACTTGACACCGCGTGCGATCAGCGAATCGACGTGCTGGATCGCCTCGAACGCCTTGTCGTACGACCGCTGATCCTTGCCGCGATGCAGCGCGGTGCGGCGAACGTACTTGTCGCGCTGCGCCTGCAACACGGCGCGGCGACGCTTGTTCGCGGCCTTCGTCGCAGCGGCCTCGCGGCGATGCGCGGCCAGCTCCGACTTCGTGGGTCGGCGGTCGCCAACGACGCGAACCTGCACCCATTCCGGCCCGACGAACTTCAGATCCTCGCCGGTGTACTCGCTGACGTAGGTCTGCTCGACTTCATCGTTGCCGGTGAACAGATCGGTGAACGACACCGCGATGCTTTGCGGCATCACATTGGGAGTGGGCATCATTTCCTCATTTCTTGTCGGCTGCTCAAATTTGAGCAGCAGTTGAACCGAACGACGTTGCCGTTCGACACCAGCCAGGGATACCTGTTGTCAGCCCTGGCTGGCATCCAACCCAACGGGTTAGGAGTGGCGGGTGATCTGGTAGGAGCCAACCGCCGCGTCGCCGCGGTACAGCTTCTCCGCGTCGCTGTACGCGTCGCGGCGCAGACCGTTGCGGGTGACGTAGCGTGCCACGATGCCGCGAGCGTCGACATACGTTGTCGTCCAGTGCGTCGTGAGCGTGCCGCGCTCCGTGAGCGTGGTGATCGCCACATGAGCCATGCTGTTTGTGGTGTGCGACATTGCATTTCCTTTTCTTGTCGGGCTGCTCAAATTTGAGCAACTAGGGCGGTGGGCCTACTTCTCCCACCAACTACAATTATCCGGCATCCACACCCTTATGTCAACCCGTAACAACACGGGCCAACCAGGGCCAACCAGGCCAACCAGGCCAACCAGGCCAACCAGGCCAACCAGGGCCAACCAGGCCAACCAGGCCCGACCGACCGACCACCGCCGGCCGCACCCGACCCTGCTCAAATTTGAGCACCACCGTCGAGAAACGCGGCCAGATCATTCGCCAGCTTCACCGCGTCGTCAGACGAGAAACGGTCGAAACGCCGGTACACCCAGTCGGCTTGCAGCGCCGAGTCCGTGACCTGATTCAGACGCACCACCCTATCGGCGACTGTCTCGACGCGAGGCTCCACCACCTGCGGCACCGCGTTGTACATCGTGATCTGCGCCTGCCACCGCCTACACGCCGGTCGCGTGGTGCGCTGCCGCTCCACAAACTGCCGTGCCGCCACGTCGGTATCGAACAGCTTGAACAGCCGCACCTTCCCGCTGCCGTCCCGCAGAGTGACCGCGTGCCGTACCGGCGTGAGGCCCCGCAGACGCGGCCCCTTCGGGACGGGCACCGGCTCCTTCCGGTGCCCGTCCACAGGCAGGTACACGGGACGGCGCCCCGCCTTCGCCACTACCGGGCCTCGCCGTCGAGTACCCGCTGGAGGCGGTCGGCGTGGTCACGGTTCAGATACCCGAGCTGCACCTGAGCGTCGAGGAGTTCCTCGACGTCGTTCCCGAAACTTCTCATCCACCGCAGACGGTTGAGCAGTTCGGTGTCGGCCGACAGTTCGGTGTCGGCCGCGAGGCGCTTCGCCACCGCGCTGCGGAGCAGGTCGCGGTCGGACGGGTACGACCCGATCGACCCGGTGGTCGGTGCGTCGAGGATCTGCCCGAGGTAGCGCACGCGGCTGCCGTGCGGCCGCCGATAGCAGGGGCGGGTGTCGTCCAACTCCCGCAGGATGAGGTTCAGCCCATCGGTGTCCAACTTCATTGCCGTGCCTTTCAATTCGCAGGTTCGGCCTTGCTCAAATTTGAGCAGACCGTCGACGGTTGCCACCGCCTGGTCACCGCCGGGGAGGGGAGTCCCGGCAGCGACCACGCCGTGCCAGCGCATCGCCGTGATGCCAGCGGCCGCGATTCGACCGCCAAATTTTTCGACGCGAAATTTTCGCCGGCAAATTTTTTCGCCGCGATTTTTTTTCGCGTTTTTTTCTCTCGCGTTTTCTCTCGCTGCTCAAATTTGAGCAGAAAAAAAGACACGAAAAAAAGAGACGAGAGGGTTGGGAGGCGGGGCGCGTGCGCCCCGCCTCCCGCCTCCCGCTAGGCGGCCTTCGCCTGAGCGGCCTTCGCCGCGCTGACCTTCGCCTGCCCGGCCTTGCGGATCTGGTCAGCGATAGGCGCGAACGCCTTCGCCAGCGCGATCAAATCGCCGTCGGTCAGCTTCACCTTCGCCAGCGCGTCGAGCGCAGCGACCGCTGCGCTCACGGGCAAGGCCTTGTCACGCTGAGCGGCCTCCGTGCCACCGTTCGGGCGTGCGCTGCGGCCCTTGGGTGCCTCCCGCGTGCCCGCGACCTCACCCGCGACGTTCGCCACCGTGCCATTGCTGACCTGAGCGGCCTGAGCGGCCTCCCGCTGAGTCGCACCGTGCGCCAGCATCAGCTTGACCACGTCCCGCTGAACGGCCTTGCTGACAATCGGCTGACCGCTCAGGCGGTCAGCCAGGTAGGCGGTAAAGCTGCGGAACGCCTTACCCTCCGACCTGGCGTACTTCCACGCGGCCTTGCCAGCGATATCGGCCTGAGCGGACTCAATCGCCTCAGCCAGCTTGCCCATCGCGGCCTCAGCGGTCGCAGCACGACGCACCAGGTTCGCGTCGACCTTCGCTGCTGCCTTCGCTGCTGCGGCCTTGTCCAGTTCGATCTGCATATCCGACATTTTCGTGTCCCTTCGGTCTGCTCAAATTTGAGCGGTGATGCGGGAGGCAGACGCCTCCCACACCTCTATCGTCCGGCATGGCGCGACCTATGTCAACCCTTAACAACGGTGAGTCTTGCTCAAATTTGAGCAGACTCACCCGCAAGCCTCTGACCTGCGAAGTCTGACCGCGCCGGAGGCGCGGGGGCGTAAGCGCGGCTCCTCTCCCTCCGCATTCCTGCCAGCGAATATGCGCCTCTAATATCCGTTAATGCCATTACCATGCTTTGCACAGTTCAGGGGGATTTTAGTGACGCCCAATCCACTAAATTGAAGGGGGAGCCGTTCGGGAAATGGCTCCGTTCCGCGGCCGGCGGAATGCGTGAATATGCCGAACGTATCTTTATCGGATACGAATCGCGTACCTAGCTTTTGGCTTCCCTTTTCCTCGCAATAATGCGAGAAATACCGGACTGAGACATTCCGACTTTCGCCGCAATTACCTTTTGTGAATAACCACCCAAATGCATCCGAATAACCAGCTCCTCCACCTGGATTTGAGTGAGCCCGGTGAGGCGATTCCGCTGTTCTTTTGACATTGATGGCATCGCCCCAGGGTAGCTGTCTCCGCGCACAGATAGTGTTAACGGCACACATTCTGATCGGAGCATTGGTCTTGGTGGAACGTGAGTGCGAAAGCTGCGGCGCCGGCTTTCCTATAAGGGAAGTTGATGCAGCCCGAGGCCGAGGGAAATTCTGTTCCCGCGCCTGCCAGGCGAAAGGCCAGTCCCGCCGAATCGACTGTTCCTGCGAGCAGTGCGGCGCCGAATTTTCCCTAAACGCCGCCGCGGTAGCACGCGGCGAAGGACGATATTGCAGCAAGAGATGTTACGGCGACTCGAAGATCGTTGCCCGGCCAGACCGCGGCTCCGGCTCCATCCCGAAATCCAAGCGGCAAAGGGCCAAATACTGGGGTGTTGACTACGAGCCCTACAGCCGCCAGGCCATTTTCGAACGCGACAACTTCGTGTGCGGGCTGTGCTTCGGGATCATCGACTCCGCGCTCGAGTATCCGCACGACATGTCTGCGAGCATCGACCACATTGTGCCGATGTCACTGGGCGGATCTAACATCCCAGACAACGTGCAGGCCGCGCACCTGGTGTGCAATCGCTCTAAGAACAATCGGGAATCAGATCAGCTTCAGCAGCATGAACGTGTAGAGCTCCTGAAGCTGTTCTCTGCTTTTGCTAACGCCTAGTTTTCGACGACGTCGTAAGTGATCTTGTCGCCGTCAATGGATGCGACCTTGAGGCTCCGCGACCAAGAGCCGTCGGCCGAAGTGAAGGTGATGATTTGACCGACTTCAGTGGGCACGGAGTCTCCTCGTTGTAGTGAAAAACCAGTGAATGGGATCCAGCATCTGCGGTGTTGCGTTCGCAACATGAGCGGCGACGACAGCCACCGCTAGCCGCGCCGCCACTGGATGCTTTTCGATCCACCTGTCTGCCTGTTCGGAAAGCAGCTCACCGTCTTTGGTTGACAGGTTGTATGTGACCACGCCGGCCGCGATTACCGACCACGCGAGGCTTGCGCGGTGCGGTGTATGCATGGCACAAGTCTAGGCCACGGCGCGTCTGTGTGTGTGGCACAGGGTCGGTGCGTTAATCTTTCTTCTTACCCTTCGACCGCTAGGTAGGCGCAGTGACTTTCAACCCCGGTGACGACGTGATCGTGAACTTTCAGGGGGCTGAATGTCCGGGCGAAGTGGTTCTGGTTTATCGCAGTTCCGGTTTCATTTTGACGCGCATACACATCGACCCGGAGATCGACTTCGGTGGTGTGTCGCCGCGCCTCGACCCTGAGCCCTTGGTGTGTGTGCGCGAGGAAAACGTCACTCATGCCTAAGTACAAGATCATGATGCGTGACGGCGTTTGGCGGCTCTACACCCCTGACGGTATGTGGCATGACTCGTTTGAGAGTTTGTCGGCGGCGCACAGTTGGGCGACGGCCGCGGCGATCACAGATGTGCTGTTTGAGCCCGGCGGCCTGACGTGTTTCTCCAGCCTGATAAAACCTGGCGGCAAGAAGTTCCGACGGATGAACGACCGCATTAAGGAACTCGTGAATAGCCGTTACGAAGACGACGGAAGTCGTTACGACCTTTACAACGACTAGCTGATAGCGATCCAGGCGCCGAAACTGATCACTGCCACATAAAGCAGCCAGAATAGGGCGGTCAATCTAATGCCTGCTTCCGTTCGAGGATCGTTCGGTCGATCGTGTAGGTGAGCAGGGTCGCCGCGAGCAGATAGCACAGATAGTCGCGGTCTTCGGGAAGTCTGTCGTTGAGTTTGTCGGCTACGTCTTGAATGGTGAGATCGCCGTAGCCGAGCTGCACCAGGAATCCCGTTTCCTCGTCACCGACAGGATCGCTGGCGGTCAGGTATTCGCTGAGGTCTTTGTGGATTCCTTCGACCCATTCGCGGATCGTCACTTGTTCAGTCATGCGCCGTCCTGTGCTGAAATCAGATAGTGTGTGATGCCCAGGTTATCATCGGATTGTGTTTATTCATGGTTTGGATAGGTTCCTGGCGCGGATGATTCGTCTGGGTGTTCGCCGGCTCACAACTTTGAGGCCGCGGGATGAGTGACACCGCGTGCGCGCTCACCATCCTTGGGGCGTTCTTCGGCCCGATCCTTGTGGCATGGCTTGTGGGGTGGGGTATTTCGCGGGGCGATTAACGCCACCGTGATGACGGTAATCGGCGTTAGTAGCAAGATTCTTGTCACTGCTTCGATGCTCATGTAAAGATTTCGGCGGATTCTTTACAGATCAGCGGGTCGGGTATTTCCCGGTCTTGCAGAACCACAGGTATTCGCCGACGAGCACAGCCCAGCAGGCTCCGACGATGAGCGCCGTGTAGGCAAAGCTTTTCATCAGCTGACTTTCATTTCATAGATGGTGGCCTGCCCGTAGCTGGTGTCTCCCGGTACGGGCGGCACCTGGAGGTAGCTGCCAGCCTTAAAAAAGCAGTGGGCGCAATTCGTCTTATATGTGGCTGACAGGTTGTTGTTGTAGTAGACGCGCAGCTCACCGTTGGACGCTTCAATGCGGTAGGTGAAAATCGTGCCTAGTTTGTAGTGCTCATCGAGGGTGCCGATGTTGTCGTCCCTCTCGGGTGCTTCGGCTTTGACGTACAGCTTTTCGCCGTTAAGTTGGATGATCAGGACGTAGGGGCCGACGTCGTGAACCTGCCCGACAACAAGCATTTTTGAGTTTGCGTGCCGGTCGGCTGAGATTGTGACCTCGAAGGCGTGGGTTCCGTCGGTGGTTGACCACACGTCAGCGGCGCCTCCCGGTTTCACCTGCCGCAGTTCGTTGCGCGGGCACTCAGCACCTTTCTGCACCGCGCCATCTGCCGGGGTCTTAAATACGACGCCGTTCTTCGCGTCGTTGACGTGAAAAAGGTCGGTGCTGTAGTCCTGGAGCTGGGTGGGGTAAATCTCCAGTGCTCCGGTGGTTGGGTTGGGGATCGGGGTGGTGAGTGTCCAGCCGTGTAGGTCAAGGATCTGTGACGGGAGTGTGGCCCCGGAGTTTCCTGGCGGTGTGGGCGCTCCGGTGCAGGCTGCGGTCAGGGCGCCGGCGGCCACCAGTCTAATCAGCTTCACGGAAGATCTCTGATATCGAAAAGCACGTTTAGGGCGTCATCTCGCATGGCTACCGCATCTTTCAGTTCCCAGTTTTCTTCGCGCAGTAGAACCATTTGGTAGAGCGTGAGAGCCATGTGTAGGGCCCCAGCCCCGGCGGGGTGAAGTTTGGCTTGCTCAACGAATTCGTGGATGAGGCCGGCCGCGAATTGTTCGTCGCTGCCGCCCGCTTCGCGGTGAGCGACGAGGCGCACACGGGTGCGCTCACACATCTCGTCTACTGACGCCAGAGGCCCCTCAAGCATGTGTTAATCGTACGTTGTGTGCAGTTAGAATCTGTGCATGGCGAATGATGCGGGCAAAATTAGTGTCGAGTCGATTCGTGCCTCAATGTTGAAGATCAACCTTCTGCACAACAAATCGATGCTCACGGTGAAGGTTAATCCGCGTTATCTCTGATTCAGACGCCGGTGAACTTGTTGTTCTTCGCGATCACCACAAACCGTTCTGGTCGCCCCCTGAAGTAGCAGTAGATGATGACGAGCATTGGGGCGAATGCGGTGATTGGCGTCATCAGGCCAGCAGCGAGGGCTTGGGTGATTTTGAATCCCCAGTACCGCCACCATTGTGGCCGAAGCTCACGGTTTGGTTCGCCGCCGGCCGCGATCCAGGCGGGAACCATGTAGGACACAACCCATAAGGCTAGGGATGTGTAGAACAGGTTTTGAAGTGTGGGCGATACGACGATGACACCGGACTGAAGCAGAGTGATTCCGAAGAACGAGATTGCGGTTGCGACGAATCCGATGATGTATTTGATGAACACGGCGAGCCCGTAGTTTTTGGGCATCACTGTGTGGTTTTTGATGGCGTCGATGTTTCCCCATAGCCAGCGGTGGCGCTGCTTCAAATGTTCTTTCCACGTCCAGGGGGAGACCAGCTGAATGGCGGCGTTGAAATATCCCCATTTCAAGCCTTGGTGGGCGGCGTTAGTTCCGAATACGAGGTCGTCGGAGCCGACGATGTGGAAGTCCCAGCCGATGCGGTTTTCTGTCCAGCCGGTGATGGTTAAACCTTCTCCGTGGACAAATAGTGGCTTCCCGAGGATGCCTTGTGTGGTGGAGCAGTAGGTGAGGCAGTTTCTGGCGCGTGGGTCATCAAGGTGGGACATGAGGAAGTGTTGCCAGCCGCCGATGGCGTACCAGCGGTTTGGGATGGTTGGGCCTTGGCAGATGTCGTAGTCGCCGGCGTAGCCGAGTTCTATGTAGCGCCGGGAGGGGAGGGTGTCGTCATCGACGTACATGAGTTTGATGTCTTGGCGGGCGAGTCCGCGTTCGACACGGATTTTCCAGCAGTAGTTGAGGGCCCGGGCTTTATCGACAGGTGGACAGGTGTAGTCGGCTGGGACGACGATTATTTCGTCGGCGCCTTGATAGTCGGTGCGGAACCCGGGTTCGAGGACTACCCATATTTGGTAGGGCATGGACAGTTGGTAGGCGTGGATTTTGTTGATGGTGGTTTGAACGAGTTCGTATTCGCGGCCCACGGTGGCTATCTGAATGATGAGCAGGCTGAACTTTTCTGGCGCCGTTTTGAATTGTGTGGCGGCGTAGAGGGTTCCAGTTACGGCGAGGGCAGCTTCGAGTATTGGGATGAGGAAGCTGGCGAGGATGATCAGTATCCAGTTGCCGGCGTGATACACATCAACCGCCTTTGGCAATCTCCCGGTTGATCGCTTCGACAGCTTTGAGGAGTGTGGTGTCGAGGCCGGCGGTTTCGGCGAAGATCCTTAGTGCGGCGACGTCTTTGGGTAGGCAGGCGCCGCTGTAGGGGCCGTAGTTGTGGATTCCGTATTCGCGGTTCCACAGGGATTCTGAGCTTTGGGTGCAGATTTCGAAGACGTGATCGATGTCGGTTTCTTCGATGCCGAGTTTGCGGGCGAGCATGCGGAACCAGTTGAATGTGGAGATTTTTACGGCGTTGGCGATGTTGGAGCAATACTTCTGTAGCTCCGCAGCCTCAAGGGGAAGCCAGTGAATGTCGGTATCCATACCGATGGCGACACGGGCGGCAAGACGGTGCGACGGATCGCCCAGCTGCGGCGTTGCAATGGTGATGATGCGCGGCTGGTCGAAGTCTTCTTGCGCGCTGGCGGCTCGTAGGTATTCGGGCCAGTAAGCGACGCCGAAGTCTTCGTTTACATTCCGGCCTGATGTTTGGTGCAGGATCGGGATTAGGGTGTTGCGGGTCGTTCCTGGCGGCTGGGTTGACCGGAAGACGATGAGAGGGAAGTTGTCGTCGACTTCTTTGAGCTTGGCGCCGATGGTAGCTGTAGCGGCCAGAATGTTGGTTGGGTCGATGCCTTGGTCGGTTGTTGGTGCGTCGACTGTGACAAATACGGCATCAATGTCGCTGAGGTCGATGTCTTCTGGCGTGCTGGTGTTATGTCCGTTTTGTTGCAGGTATGCGAGTTTATCTTCGTTTTTGTCTGCGAATGTGACTGTGTGGCTTAGTTTTTCGAGACCAATTCCGGTTGCTTGACCGATGGTTCCAGCCCCGACGACTAATGCATGCACTTAACTATTATTGTGCATTAACCTGTATTTAGTTAATACCATCACTGTGTTCTATGCAGCAATTTGGTAGAGTTAAGTACGGCGGGGGGCAGGGAGCGCCGCCCTGCCCTCTTCCGTCTAACCGATCAGGTTGACAACGTAGTAAGTCTCGCTGTCCCAGCCTTGTATTTTCGCCACATGGTTGACGTCGACTATCCCGCTGTGGCTTTGTGCGGCGCAGCCCCACGCTTGGTGAATTGCCGCCACTTCGAGGCACAGGTCGACAGTGTTGTAGCTGCTGCCCCACTGTTCGTCGGGCCAGTGCAGCCGCCCGGCGCTGTCTGTGACGGGGTTTAGCCACCAGGGGTTGGCGTACGTCAGTTTGTCTGTGGTTACCGGTGCTTCGCGTCCGTGTGTGTCCCACGCCTTAGCGGGCACGGGTAGCTCAGGTGCCACGGCCGGGGTGTCAGCGGCTTGTGCGACCGGTTCTGATGTGTGCGGGCCCATTCCCCAGGTAGCGATGAGCGGTATGGCGATGCATGCCGCAGCGCCGAGGAGCCGGTATCCGAGGTTGGCTGGAATCTTGTCGAGCTCCGGCAGCGGCCGCTCGACGGGCACCACTTTGGCGTCCTGCTTCGCTTCGGCAGTCCCAACGGGA
>Ga0007791_10000027_pt1 | contig 31725 bp, 29 predicted proteins | sample CryBogmetaGMA05M_FD_60368 | JGI IMG/M metagenome (GOLD analysis project Ga0007791, IMG submission 60368) | Freshwater microbial communities from Crystal Bog, Wisconsin, USA - MA0.5M | ecosystem: Environmental > Aquatic > Freshwater > Lake | place: Crystal Bog, Wisconsin, USA | collected 2009-07-06 | reverse complement strand
TCGCGGGTGACACCCTGGCTGGCCAACGATTGCCCCGCCATGCAGCGGGCTGCTACTTTGGCCAGCTGGATGCCGGTGGCCTTGGAAACGTAAGGCACCGTGCGGCTGGCGCGCGGATTGACTTCGAGCACAAAGATGACGTCCTTGCCATCCACGTTCTGGATCGCAAACTGCACGTTCATCAGGCCCACCACCGACAAGGCGCCAGCCATGGCCGCGGACTGGCGCTTGAGCTCATTCACGGTTTCGGCCGACAGCGAATAGGGAGGCAGGGAACAGGCGGAATCCCCGCTGTGTACGCCGGCCTGCTCAATGTGCTCCATCACGCCGCCAATAAACGTGGCGCCGGTCGCATCGCGGATGCAGTCCACATCGCACTCGATGGCGTCGTTAAGAAAACGGTCCAGCAGCACCGGCGAGTCATGGCTGACCTTGACCGCCTCACGCATGTAGCGCTCCAGGTCGCGCTGCTCGTGCACGATCTCCATGGCGCGCCCACCGAGCACGTAGCTCGGGCGCACCACCAGCGGGTAGCCCAGGGCGGCCGCTTTTTCCAGGGCTTCGGGTTCGGTGCGCGCGGTGGCATTCGGGGGCTGTCGCAGCTCCAGGGTCTGCAACAGCTTCTGGAACCGCTCGCGGTCTTCGGCGGCATCAATCATGTCGGGCGAGGTACCGATGATGGGCACGCCATTGGCTTCCAGGTCCAGGGCCAGCTTCAGCGGTGTCTGGCCACCGTACTGGACGATGACGCCAACGGGCTTTTCCTTATCAACGATTTCCAGCACATCCTCCAGCGTCAGCGGCTCGAAATAGAGCCGGTCGGAGGTGTCGTAATCGGTGGACACCGTCTCCGGGTTACAGTTGACCATGATGGTCTCGTAACCGTCTTCGCGCAGGGCGAGGGCCGCGTGCACACAGCAGTAGTCGAATTCAATGCCCTGGCCGATGCGGTTGGGCCCGCCTCCCAGCACCATGATCTTTTTGCGGTCGGTGGGCGCCGACTCGCACTCGGCCCCCTCGGACTCGTAGGTGGAATAAAGGTAGGCGGTGTTGGTGGAAAATTCGGCGGCACAGGTGTCGACACGCTTGTAGACCGGACGCACCCCCAGCGCGCGCCGCTTGTCGCGCACCGCCTTGTCGCTGGTCTTGAACTGGCGCGCCAGGCGCCGGTCGGAAAATCCCTTTTGCTTGAGGCTGCGCAGGGTAGCGGCATCAATGCGGTCCAGGGTGCTGCCGCTGGCGGGCTGGGGCAGGCGCTCGATTTCCAATTCGATCTTCACGATCTGCTCGATCTGCACCAGAAACCAGGGATCAATCTTGGTCAGTGCAAAAACCTCATCGACCGACATGCCCTGGGCGAAGGCGTCGCCCACGTACCAGATGCGCTCGGGGCCGGGCTCGCCGAGTTCCTTCTCCAGCACCTCCCGGTCCTGGGTCTTCTCGTTCATGCCATCGACGCCTACCTCCAGGCCGCGCAGGGCTTTCTGGAACGATTCCTGAAAGGTGCGGCCCATGGCCATGACTTCTCCCACGGACTTCATCTGCGTGGTCAGGCGGCTGTCAGCGGCCGGGAATTTCTCGAACGCGAAACGCGGTATCTTGGTGACCACATAGTCGATGCTGGGCTCGAAACTCGCCGGGGTAGCGCCCCCGGTGATGTCGTTGCGCAATTCGTCCAGGGTAAAGCCTACGGCCAGCTTGGCCGCCACCTTGGCAATGGGAAAACCGGTCGCCTTGGAGGCCAGCGCTGAGGAACGCGACACGCGCGGATTCATCTCGATGACGACCATGCGCCCGTCCTCGGGGTTGATGGAAAACTGAACATTGGATCCGCCGGTGTCGACACCGATTTCCCGCAGCACCGCCAGCGAGGCATTGCGCAGAATCTGGTATTCCTTGTCGGTCAGCGTCTGTGCAGGTGCCACCGTGATCGAGTCGCCAGTGTGCACACCCATGGGATCGAGGTTCTCGATCGAACAGACAATGATGCAGTTGTCGGCCTTGTCGCGCACCACCTCCATCTCGTACTCTTTCCAGCCGAGCAGGGACTCCTCGATCAGCAACTCCTTGGTCGGCGATGCCTCCAGGCCGCGCTTGCAAATGGTCTCAAACTCTTCCGGGTTGTAGGCAATGCCGCCACCGGTTCCGCCCAGCGTGAAGCTCGGCCGGATGACCGTGGGAAAACCCACCGACTTCTGCACGCCCCAGGCCTCTTCCATGCTGTGGGCGATACCGGAGCGCGCCGAGCCCAGACCGATTTTGGTCATGGCTTCCTTGAACTTCAGCCGGTCTTCGGCCTTGTCAATCGCCTGCGGCGTGGCGCCAATCAGTTCCACCGGCCTGCCGGTGGCCGCGCCCGTGTATTTGTCCAGCACACCCTGGTGCCACAAATCCAGCGCACAGTTCAGCGCCGTCTGTCCACCCATGGTCGGCAGGATCGCGTCTGGCCGTTCGCGGGCAATGATTTTTTCGACCGTTTGCCAGGTAATGGGTTCGATGTAAGTGACGTCTGCCGTGTCCGGGTCGGTCATGATCGTGGCTGGATTGCTGTTGATCAGGATGACTTTGTAGCCCTCTTCGCGCAGTGCCTTGCAGGCTTGCACGCCGGAATAGTCGAACTCACAGGCCTGTCCGATGATGATGGGACCTGCCCCGATGATCAGGATGCTGTGGAGGTCGGTACGTTTTGGCATTTTCTTCGGTTCTTTGCAATTCAATCAATTCAGGCTGGCCGTGGCCAGCTTGACACCAAACCAGACAAACAGGCCGCCCACCGCGCCGGACAAGCTGGCAGACAGGCGTTTGCGGCGGCTAAATCCCTGGGCCAGGCGGGCGCCGGCAAATATCAGGACAGACAGATACAGGCCGCTGAACGCCATGATGATCACGCTCAGGATCAGGAAAGGCACGGCCGGGGTCGGGTAGGCGGGGTCAATGAACTGCACGAAAAAGGACAGCAAAAACAAAATCGCCTTGGGATTCAACAGGCTGATCACCAGCGCCCGGCGAAACGGCTGCGCCAGGTGGGCGCCGGAGCGCGCATCGATGGCTGCTTCAGCCGGTACCAGCGGCTGCGCCTTGCTGCGCCACTTGCCCAGGGCGGCACGGACCAGGTTCACTCCGACCCAGGCCAGGTAGGCAGCGCCGGCGTACTTCACCACCAGAAACAGGGCCGGGTAGGTCCGCAGCAGACTGGCCGCGCCCAGGGCCGTCAGCAACAGCAAAATGCAGTCACCGACAAACACGCCGACGGCACCCTGGTAGCCGGCCTTGACGCCGCGTGTCGTCGCCAAAGACAGCACGAACAGCGAGTTCGGACCGGGAAGCAGGATGATGCCAAAGGCCCCCAGGACGTAGGTCCAGAGGTCGGTGACGCCATAAAAACTCATGCGCGGCGCTCCATCAGACCGACAAAGCGGTCAAACAGGTAGCCAATGTCGTGCGGGCCGGGCGAGGCCTCCGGGTGGCCCTGAAAGCAGAAGGCCGGCCGGTCGGTGCGCTCCAGGCCCTGCAGCGTCTGGTCAAACAGGCTGATGTGGGTGGGGCGCAGATGGGCCGGCAGGCTTTTCTCGTCCACCGCAAAACCATGGTTCTGGCTGGTGATGGACACACGTCCGCCGTAGACCGGGTCACGGGTCACATCCTTGACCGGGTGGTTGGCACCATGGTGACCGAACTTCATCTTGAAGGTCCGGGCGCCCGATGCCAGCGCCATGATCTGGTGGCCCAGGCAAATCCCAAACATGGGAATGCCGGCATCGATCAGGGTCCGTGTCGCCGCAATGGCGTAATCGCAAGGCTCGGGGTCCCCCGGTCCGTTACTCAGGAAAATGCCGTCCGGCTGGTGCGCCAACACCTGCTCCGCCGGGGTTTGCGCGGGCACCACCGTCACCGTGCAGCCGCGCTGCGCCAGCATGCGCAAAATATTGCGCTTGACGCCAAAGTCGTAGGCCACCACGTGCCAGCGGGCGCTGGACTGCAGCCCGTAGCCCTGGCCCAGCGTCCACTCGGTTTCGCTCCACGCATAGCTGCTGGCCGATGAAACCACCCGGGCCAGGTCCAGGCCGGCCATGGAAGGCGCCGCCTTGGCAGCGCCAATGGCCTTTTCGAGTGTTGCACTGCTCACCGCTTCGCAGGGGGCCAGTGCCAGGATGCAGCCGCTCTGCGCTCCGCCGGTGCGCAACTGGCGGGTCAACTGGCGGGTGTCGATATTGGCAATTGCCACCGTGCCCTGGGCCACCAGGTACTGGCTGAGTGTTTGGGTGGAGCGGAAATTGGACGCCACCAGCGGCAGGTCACGGATGATCAGGCCTGCGGCATGCACCCGGTCCGACTCGACATCCTCCGGGTTGATACCGTAATTGCCGATGTGCGGATAGGTCAACGTGACAATCTGCTGGTAGTAGCTCGGGTCGGTCAGGATTTCCTGGTAACCGGTCATGGAGGTGTTGAACACCACCTCGCCGGTCGTGGAGCCAGCGGCTCCAATCGAGTTACCAATGTAGACCGTGCCGTCTGCAAGCGCCAGGATCGCGGTGGGGGTGGTTCCCTTGAGAGACAAAAGCACTGGGTTCTCCGGATGGATTACGGGTACGCCCAAGCGCGCTCAAGAAGGACTCCTGGCGGGTGCTTTAATTAGGGAAGGGTTCAGAGATGCGCTTGGGACAGCTGTTTTCTGGAAAGCCACCGATTATAGCGGAGGGGTGACCGCAATCCGTCACTGTGGCGCTGTGCCAGGCGACTCCAGACTGCTGGCGTGCAGGCAGATGGCGGCAGCGGCGGCGACATTGAGCGACTCCTCGCCGCCGGGCTGCCCGATGCGGACAAACAGGGCCGCCCGGTCCATCAGTTCCTGGCACACGCCCTGCCCTTCGTGCCCCAGCACCCAGGCACAGGGCACAGGCAACTGCGCATGCTGGATCAGCGTACCCCGGTGGGAACTGCTCACCACCAGTGGCACTTGCAGGGAGCCCAGGTCTTCCAGCGCCAGCCCTTCCACCAGGTTCAGCCCGAAATGCGCACCCATCCCGGCACGCAGCACCTTGGGGCTCCACAAGGCGGCACTGCCCTTGAGCGCGAGCACCTGGCGAAAACCAAATGCTGCCGCACTGCGCAGGATCGAGCCGACGTTGCCAGCATCCTGAACCCGGTCCAGCACCACGCTGGCGGCCAGAGGCTGCACCTGTACGGCAGGGGCCAGCTCCATGACAAAACCCTGGTGGGCCGGGGACTCCAGGCCACTCAGATCGCGAAAGACCGCATCGGGAAGCACTATATTTTTGATAGCGCACTGCCTATATTCCGCGGGGGCCAGCGGCCAGAACGACTGCGAAAAAATGGCCATGACAGGCACGGCGCCGCGCGCCAGGGCCGCAGCGCAGAGGTGCTCGCCTTCGACCCAGAACTGTCCCTGTTTGCGGTAGGCGGTGTTGTCGGTGCCAAGTTTGCGCAGCTGTTTGACCAGTGCATTGTCCCGGGACGCAATCAGCAGGGGCTCGGCCATCCGGGGCCTCAAACCAGAACCTGCGCCACGGGCGCAAACGTGCGGCGGTGCTCCGGGCAGGCACCGTGGGCGCGCAAGGCTGTCAGATGCAGCGCGGTCGGGTAGCCCTTGTGGGTGGAGAAACCGTACTGGGGGTAGCGACCGTCCAGTTCCACACACCAGCGGTCCCGGGTGACCTTGGCCAGAATCGACGCCGCCGAAATAGCCGGCACCAGCGCATCCCCGCCCACCACCGCCTCGGCCAGCATGTCCAGCGCCGGCAGGCGGTTGCCATCGACCAGCACCCGCCGGGGCGTGAGCCGCAGGCCCTGGACGGCGCGCTGCATGGCCAGCAGCGTGGCCTGCAGAATGTTGAGGCGGTCGATTTCCTCGGCGCTGGCCTGCGCCACCGAGCAACACAGGGCCTTGGCGCGGATCTCGTCGTAGAGGCGTTCGCGGCGCCGCGCCGTGAGCTTCTTGGAGTCATCCAGGCCGCCAATCGGGTGCAACTCATCGAGGATCACCGCCGCGGCCACCACCGGACCGGCCAGCGGTCCCCGTCCGGCTTCATCGACCCCTGCCAGCAGACCAGGCAACTCCCAGACGAAGGCCGCCTGCCGCAGTGGCGCGGGCTCAGCCCTGGAGTACTTTCTGGATGGCATCGGTAGCAATTGTCGCGGTATCGCGCCGTAGTGCGTGGTGCAGGCGGGTGAATTTCTGCTCCAGCGCGGCAATGCTGTCGGGGGCCTGCCGGCGCGCGTCAAGCCACTGCAGCAGCGCCTGCGCCAGCGCCTGCGGCGTGGCCTGATCCTGCAGCAGTTCCGGAACCACGAATTCACGGCACAACACATTGGGCAGACCCACCCAGGGCTGCAGGCGCTTGCGGTTCATCAGCCGCCAAGACAGGCGGCCCATATGGTAAGCAATCACCATAGGCCGCTTGAACAGCGCCGATTCCAGGGTGGCCGTGCCGCTGGCCACCAGCGTCACATCGCAGGCCGCCAAAGCCGTGTGGGACTGGCCGGCAAGAATCTGCAGCCGCTCGCCCATGCCGCTGGCGCGTGCCGCCGCGCGCACCATGGGCTCCAGGCCGGGGATGGCAGGCACTATGAATTTTGTAGCAGGATACACTTGCTGCACAAGGGCTGCAGCCCGAAAGAACCGCAAAGCCAGGTGCGAAATCTCGGACTGCCGGCTGCCAGGCAGGATCGCCACCACGGTATCGTCCGGCGCCAGCGCCAGTGCCGCGCGGGCAGCATTGCGGTCGGGCTGCAGAGGGATGACGCTGGCCAGGGGATGACCGACGTAGGTGGCAGCAATGCCGTGGCGCTGCAACAGTTCCGGCTCAAACGGAAAAATGCACAGGACGTGGTCGACGCTGCGGCGCAGGGACTCCAGCCGTTCGGCGCGCCAGGCCCAGACCGACGGACAGACAAAGTGCACCGTCCTGGTTCCACGCGCTTTGAGGGAAGCCTCGAGCGACAGGTTGAAGTCCGGCGCATCGATACCGATGAACAGGTCCACTGGCTGCGCTTGCAGCCGCTCGGCCAGGCGCCTGCGGATGCCGACGATCTCGCGGTAGCGCAGCAGCAGCTCCCAGCTGAAGCCGTGCACTGCGAGTTTGTGGTGCGGCCACCAGGCATCGAAACCCTGCTCGGCCATGCGCGGGCCGCCGATACCGTGCGCGTGCAACTGGGGCCAGTGGGCCCGCAGCCCTCGGAGCAACAGCCCGGCAAGCAGGTCACCCGAGGCCTCGCCTGCCACCATGGCAATCGTCGGTGGACGGTCGGCGCTGCCCACGGGCTGGGTCACGGGAAACTTCAGCGAACGATACCGCGCAGCGGTGATGTGCCTTCGAGGAAGGACTGCATCATCTCCACGTCGGGCAGGATGTCGGGTTGCGCCACCGCCAGTTCGGCAATGCGCGACCGGGCCTGCTCCAGGGTCAGGTCTTCGCGGTACAGCGCTTTGTGCATGGCCTTGACGCCGGCAATGCGTTCGGGCGAAAAACCGCGGCGGCGCAGGCCTTCATAATTCATGGAGCGCGCCGCGGCCGGCTGCCCCTGGCACATGACAAAGGGCGGCAGGTCGGCAAACAGCAGGGAACACATGGCGGTCATGCTGTGGGCGCCCAGCCGCACGAACTGGTGCACCACCGTGAAGCCGCCCAGGATGGTCCAGTCGCCCACCTGCACATGCCCGGCGAGCTGCGAATTGTTGGCAAAGATGGTGTGGTCGCCGACCACGCAGTCGTGCGCCAGGTGCACATAGGCCATGATCCAGTTGTCGTCGCCCACGCGGGTAACACCGCTGTCACCGGGGGAACCGATGTTGAAAGTGCAGAACTCCCGGACCGTATTGCGGTCGCCAATCACCAGTTCACAGGGCTCGCCCGCGTATTTCTTGTCCTGCGGGATGGCACCGAGCGAGTTGAACTGGAAGATGCGGTTGTCCTGGCCGATGGTGGTGTGGCCCTCGATCACGCAATGGGGTCCGACCGTGGTGCCGGCGCCAATGCGCACATGGGGTCCGATCACGGTGTAGGGACCGACGCTGACAGTGGAATCAAGCTGCGCCTGCGGATCGACCAGTGCAGTGGCGTGGATCAGGTTCACTGCTGCGGCCTCAGGCAATGGCGCGCATGGCGCAGGTCAGCTCGGCCTCGGCAGCCAGTTCGGCGCCCACATTGGCCACCCCCTTGAACTTGAAGATACCGGCTTTCATGCGCAGCAGCTCCACTTCCAGCGTCAGCTGGTCGCCCGGCTCCACCGGGCGCTTGAAGCGCGCCCCGTCGATGCCGGCAAAGTAATACACCATCTGGTCATTGGGCGAGGTATCCAGGGCGTCAAACGCCAGCAGGGCAGCGGCCTGGGCCAGGGCTTCGAGCATCAGTACACCCGGCATGACCGGGCGGTGCGGGAAGTGGCCCTCGAAGAAGGGCTCGTTGATGGTTACGTTTTTCAGCGCACGGATGGTCTTGCCCTTGTCAAGCGCCAGTACCCGGTCCACCAGCAGAAAAGGATAGCGGTGCGGCAACTGCTTCAGGATTTTGTGGATGTCCATCATGGCAAATGTTCATTCTCAAGGGTTTTGATGCGCTCGCGCAGGCGGTGCAACTGTTTCAGGGTGACCGCATTGCGCTCCCAGGAGGCGTTGTCGTCGATCGGGAAAAAACCGGTGTAATGGCCCGGCGTGAGAATGGACTTGCTGACCACCGTGGCCGCAGAAATGTGGACGCCATCGCCAACCGTCAGGTGGCCCAGGACAATGGCGCCCCCGCCAATGGTGCATCCGGCACCCACGGTCGCGCTGCCGGCCACGCCGACGCAACCGGCCATCGCAGTGTGGCGACCGATGTGCACGTTGTGGCCGATCTGCACCAGGTTGTCGAGCTTCACGCCGTCTTCAATCGTGGTGTCCTGCAAGGCCCCGCGGTCGACGCAGGAGTTGGCGCCGATCTCCACATCGTTGCCGATCCGCACCGCGCCAAGCTGCTCGATCTTTTCCCAGATACCAGCATTGGGCGCAAAACCGAAGCCGTCTGCGCCGATCACCACCCCAGAGTGCAAGATGCAGCGCTCGCCAACCACGCAGTTCTCGCCCAGCGTCACGCGCGATTTCAGCACCGTGCCGGCACCGATCCGGGCGCCGCGCTCCACCACGCACAGGGGTCCGACGCTCGCCGTCGGGTCGACCATCGCGGTGGCATCTACCACAGCCGACACATGGATGCCAGGTTCACTGCGGTGGCCCAGAAGCTTCTTCCAGAGCTGGGTAACACGGGCGAAATAGACGTAGGGTTGCGCGGTCACGATGCACGCGCCACGGCTGCGCGCCGGGCTTTCCATGGCGGGGGACACAATCACGCAGGCCGCCAGGGAGTGCTGCAACTGGCTTTGGTAACGCGGGTTGCTTAAAAAACTCAGATCACCGCTTTGTGCGGTCTCCAGGGGCGCCAGCCCGGTAACTACCGCTGCGCCGTCACCATGCAGCTGGCCGCCAAGCGACTCCACGAGGGCGGACAAACGGATCTGCATGCCATGCCCCGCGCCGCTGGAGTTACTTGCCACCCGCGTTGAGCAGCTTCAGCACCTTTTCTGTGATGTCGTGTTTGGCGTTGCTGTAAACCACTTCCTGCACCACCAGGTCGTACTTTTCCGCATCCGCGACCTGCTTGACGGCCTTGTTGGCCTTGTCAAGCACCTGCTGCAATTCTTCGTTGCGCCGGCCATTCAGGTCTTCCTGAAACTCACGCTGCTTGCGCTGGAAATCGCGGCTCTGTTCTGCAAATTCTTTCTGGCGCGACACCCGCTGGGATTCGCTGAGGGTGGGCGCGTCGCGCTCGAACTTCTCGCTCAGCGACTTCAGCGAGGTCTGCAGGTCGCCGAGCTCCTTCTGGCGCTTGGCGAACTCCTGCTCCAGCTTGGCAGTCGCTGCCTTGGCCGGCACGGACTCGTTGGTGATGCGCTGGGTATTGATGTAGGCGACGCGGGATTCCTGCGCCAGCAAACTGGTGCAAACACCCGCCAGCAGCAGCCCGAGACACAGTGTTTTCTTGAGGGTCTTCATCAGAAAGAGGTTCCAATTTGAAATTGCAAGGTCTGCAGTTTATCGCCATCGAAAGAACTAAGGGGTTTGGCAAATGCCAAGCGCAGGGGACCGACCGGCGACACCCAGCTGATACCGACGCCCACCGAGGTGCGCAGGTCACCGAGCTGAATGGCTTCATCGACACCGAACAGTCCGCCTGCATCGAAGAAGCCATACATCCGCAGCGTCCGGTCATTGCCCCCGCCCGGCAGAGGCGAAAGGATTTCCGTATTGAAGGTGAACTTCTTCGCGCCGCCTGTCGCTGTCAGGCCGGCATTGCGCTGCTCGCCAGTCCTCAGGCTGCCCTGCTCAAACCCGCGCACCGAGCCCAGGCCACCGGAGTAATAGTTCTTGAACAGCGGGTAGGTCAGGCCGTCGGTGGCCGCGCCCATGGACAGTTCGGTGTTGAAGGCCAGCGTGGTCTTCTTGGTCAAAGGGAAAAACTGCTGCAGCTGGACCGTGGCCCGCACATAGCGCAATTCACCCGCCACGCTCCACTCGCCGTTGGTGCGGATCACCCGCCCGGTGCTGGGCACCAGCGCGCTGTCGCGGGTATCGCGCGCCCACCCAAACGACAGCGGCACGGCGTTCGTGACGTAGCCAAACTGGTTGGCAAAATCGTTGTAGACGTCCGGCAGCAGCGTTCCGGGAATGATCTCCGTGCGGTCTACACCAATGCCCAGAAACACGGTGTCCGTGTCGGTAAAGGGCACGCCGTAGCGCAGGCCCGCGCCGGTGGTCTGGATGGAATAGCTGTTGATGTCGGTGTAGGGTTTGGCGGTTCGCTGGTACAGGTCGATGGTCCGCGACACCCCGTCTTCCGTCACATAGGGATTGGTGGTGTTGAACACCACCGTGCGGTTGTACTTGCTGGTGTTGAGCTCAATCCCCAGGGAGCTGCCCGAACCAAATGCGTTTTCCTGCTTGAAACCGAACGTCAGCCCCAGCCCCTCGCCGCTGGACAGGCCCATGCCCAGGCTCAGGCTGCCGGTGGGTTTTTCCACCACGTTAACCACCAAGTCCACCTGGTCCGGGGAACCGGGCACTTCCAGCGTTTCCATGGAAACATCGCGGAAATAGCCCAGGCGGTCCACCCGGTTGCGCGATTGGCGGATCTTTTCGCCGTCGTACCAGGCTGCCTCGAGCTGACGGAATTCACGCCGAATCACCTCGTCGCGGGTGCGGTCGTTGCCGCTCACATTGATGCGGCGCACATACGCACGCCGGCCAGGGTCCGACTGCAGCGTGATTTCCACCCGGTTGGTGGCCCGGTCGATGTCCGTGCGGGCTTCGGAGCGCGCAAACGCAAAGCCGAAATTGCCGTAGTAGTCGGTAAAGGCCTTGGTGGTTTGGGCCACCTGGTCCACGTTGTAAGGCTCACCCGCCTTGATCGCCACCAGGGAGCGGAACTCGTCATCCTTATCCAGGTAATTGCCGGCCAGCTTGATGCGCGAGACCACGAAACGGTCCCCTTCCGTGACATTGATGCTGATATCAATCGACTGCTTGTCCGGCGAGATCGCCACCTGGGTCGAGTCCACCTTGAATTCCAGGTAGCCGCGTGTCAGGTAATAGGAGCGCAGGCTTTCAATGTCGGCATTGAGCTTGGTGCGTGAATAACGGTCCGACTTGGTGTACCAGCTCAGCCAGCCACCCGCATCCTGGTCAAACAGCCCCAGCAGCGTGGAATCCGGGAACGCCTGGTTGCCTACGATGCGGATGCCCTTGATCTTGGCCGTTTCGCCCTCCACGACCACAAAGCTCAGGTTGACGCGGTTGCGGTCTATCGGCGTGACCGTGGTCACCACCTCGGCGGCGTACATGCTGCGGCTGATGTACTGGCGCTTGAGTTCCTGCTCGGCCCGGTCGACCAGGGACTTGTCATAGGGCCGGCCCTCGGCAAGACCGATGTCCTTGAGCGCCTTCTTCAGCACGTCCTTGTCGAACTCCTTGGTTCCGGAAAACTCGACCTGCGAAATACTGGGGCGCTCTTCCACGATCACGACCAGCACACCGTCTTTGGCTTCGATGCGCACATCCTTGAACAGCCCCAGGGCAAACAGTGCCCGGATCGACGCGGCCGCCTTGTCATCGCTGTAGGTGTCGCCCACCTTCACCGGCAGGGACGCAAACACCGTTCCTGCCTCCACCCGCTGCAGCCCTTCCACGCGGATGTCATGCAGGGTAAAAGGCTCCAGCGCGAGTGCCAACTGGAGCGCACTTCCCAGCAAAATTCCCAGCAAAGCACGGGACAAAAAGTGGTAAGGGAATCGCATGGTGGTACTTCGCAGGTTGCTCTTCAGAAAACGACAGCGGTGGTCACGAATTGAACAGGCGCGACACATCGTTGAACAGCGCCACCGACATCAGCAGCAGCAGGATGGCAAAACCGATCCGCTGCAGCCGCTCCAGCCAGACATCCGGCACCGGACGCCCCAAGGCAGCCTCCCAAAGATAATACATCAGGTGCCCGCCATCCAAGGCGGGTATGGGCAGCAGGTTGAGAATGCCCAGGCTGATGCTGATGAGCGCAAGGAAGAGCACAAATTGGGACAGCCCCATGGCCGCAGACTTGCCTGCGTAGTCGGCAATGGTGACCGGGCCACTGAGGTTGCTCAACGAGGCCGAACCGGTCACGATGGACCCCATCATGCGCAGCGTCACCGCAGAAATTTCCCAGGTGTGCAGCACCGCACGCTGCAGACCCTGGAACGCACCAAAGCGCACAGTCACCATCGCCGGAGGTGCGCCGATCATGGCACCGACGCGGCCTATGGTCTGGCCCTCCACGGTGACGCGCCGTGGGGTGACGGACAGCATCACCTCGCGCCCGGAACGCTGCACGCGCCAGGACTGGGGCTGTGCCGCCGCCTCCGTGACCGACTGCCGGATCCACTCACGCAGCTGGGCCGCCTCGGCAATGGGCGCACCGTTGACCTGCAGCACCCTGTCCCCCGACAACAAGCCGGCAGCCAGGGCCGCGCTGTCGGGCAGCACATCGCCGATCAACGGCTCCGAAAACGGCGCAACAATGCCGATGCGCCGGTACATGGATGCGTCGGCCAGGCTGGCATCCACACCACGGGTCTGCAGCAGCACGCTGCGGGGCTGCTGGCCCTGCGAGCCTGCGATTTCCAGCCGGATATCCTGGGAACCCAGTACGGCACGCGCCAGCCACCAGCGCAGGTCCTCGAAGGACTGCACGTCCGCCGGCGCATCACCGTCGAACGCCGCCTGCACAACGCGGTCCCCTGCTGCCAGTCCGGCGCGTGCGGCGACGGATTCTGGCAAGGGTTGTGCAATGCGGGCCTCGGGCTGCGACACACCGGCCCAGTTCACCGACGCATACAGCAGTACCGCCAGTACCAGATTGGCAGCGGGCCCGGCGGCAACGATGGCCGCCCTGCGCGGCAGGGACTTGCGGTTGAACGCCATGGGGAGGTCCTGGGCCGGTACCGGCCCTTCGCGTTCATCCAGCATCCGCACGAATCCACCAAACGGCAGCGCCGCCAGCGCAAACTCGGTGCCGGTGCGCCGCGACTTCCAGCGCAGCAGCGTCGGGCCAAAGCCGACCGAAAACCGCAGCACCTGAACACCGCAGAAACGGGCCATGGCAAAGTGCCCCCATTCGTGCACCGCCACCAGGATGGCGATGGACAGCAAAAATGCGCCGATGGTGAGCATGTGCGGGACGGCGCTACGGAGCCAGGCCGGCCGCGATCGCACGGGCGGCGCTGCGCGCCTGCTGGTCCAGGTCAATCAGGGCTTCCAGCGTGGTCGGCGCCTGGAAGCTGACCTGCGCCAGGGACTCGGCGTTCACATGGTGGATCTGGTCAAAACGGATCCGGCCCTGCAAAAAGGCTTCCACGCCGATTTCATTGGCAGCATTCAGAATGGCCGGGGTGCCCGGCGCTGCAGCCAGCACCTCCCAGGCCAGGCGTAGACCGGGAAAGCGCTTGCGCTGCGCATCGGAGTTGAAGGTCTCAAAGGTGAGCGCCGCGAGGCTGGAGAAATCGAGCGCGGCTGCGCCCGAGCGGATGCGCGCGGGCCAGGCCAGGCCGTAAGCAATCGGGCCGCGCATATCGGGCGTTCCGAGCTGCGCCACGACGCTGTTGTCTATGTACTGCACCATGGAGTGCACCACGCTTTGCGGGTGGATGATCACCTCGATTTTTTCGGGCACCAGACCAAACAGGAACCGGGCCTCAATCACCTCCAGCGCCTTGTTCATCATGGTCGCGGAATCAACCGAGATTTTTCGCCCCATCACCCAGTTGGGATGCGCGCAGGCCTGCTGCGGCGTCACTTCGCGCAGCATGTCCGGGTCGCGCGTGCGAAACGGCCCGCCCGAAGCGGTGAGGATGATCTTGTCCACCAACGTGGCCCATTGGGCCGGATCCTGCGGCAGGGACTGAAAAATGGCCGAGTGCTCGCTGTCGATGGGCAGCAGGGTGGCCCCACCGGCCGCGACCGCGTCCATGAACAGCTGTCCGCCCACTACCAGCGCCTCCTTGTTGGCCAGCAGCAGTCGCTTGCCCGCAGATGCCGCCGCCATGCAGGGCGCGAGTCCGGCGGCACCGACGATGGCAGCCATCACCGTGTCTGCACGCTCGTGCGCCGCCACCTGGCAAATCGCCTGGGGGCCCCACAGCACCTCGGTCGCCAGCCCGGCGCTGCGGCACAGCTCCCGCAGCCGTCGCCCGGCCGCCTCGTCCGCCATCACGGCGAAAGCAGGCCGGAATTTCTCGCATTGCGCCAGCATGGTGTCGACGCGCGTGGCCGCAGTCAGCGCCAGCACTTCGTAGCGCTCGGGATGCAGCGCCATCACCTCCAGGGTGTTGACGCCGATGGAGCCGGTGGAGCCCAAAATTACAACGCTCTGTGTCACAAAAACCCCAATGTGGAAAACATCATCGCCAACGGAAGTGTGGGCAGCAGCGCGTCAAGCCGGTCGAGTACCCCCCCGTGTCCCGGTAGCAGGCCACTGCTGTCCTTGACGCCGGCGCTGCGCTTGACCAGCGACTCCAGCAGGTCACCGGACACACTCATGGCCGTCATGAAAACGCAGGCGGCCACCAGCCAGGCAGGGCTGTGGCGGGACAACTGCGTGTACAGGCTGTCCGAATCCATGGCGTAGCGGGCGTCCAGCGCGGTCCAGGCCAGCGAAAGCAACAGCACGCCAGCCAGCCCGCCGAGCGCACCTTCCCAGGTTTTTCCAGGACTGATTGTCGGAGCCAGCTTGGCACGAAACACCCGCCCGCCGATGGCCCGGCCGACAAAATAGGCACTGATGTCGGCGATCCAGGCCAGCGCCATGGCCGACAGCAGGAAATTGACGCCCATCGCCCGGGCCTGCATCACGGCCAGCCAGGCCACCACAAGGGAAAACAGGCCACCCGCCAGGCGCCCGCCCTGCGGCAATCCGGACCACCGGGACGGCCCGGCGGGCAGCAACCAGACGGAACAGGCCACCCACGCCAGGCCCACGACGAGCCAGAGGTAGCGCAGGGGCGCGCCCAATCCGGTGGCATACCAGTACAGCAGGCAGCCCAGCGAAGCTGCCAGCGCAACCCACACAGCGGTGCGTCCCGCCACGCCGTTGAGTCGGAACCACTCCCAGATGCCGGCGGCAATCAATGCCAGCGAAACCACCCCGAACGGCAACGGGGAGGGGTAAAGCATGGCGGGGATCAGGATCGCGAGCATCAGAAGCGCGGTGATGACGCGTTGCTTGAGCATGTCAGTGGGCCGTGCTTGCGGAGCCCGGACCGCCGGCGGTGGCTGGAAGATGCCCTGTCACTGCGCGCCCCAAACGTCCGGTGCTGACCCGACCGGTGCGGGCCATTGCTGGGAAAAACATGGGGCGTCGGTCGGAATCACACCGCCATTATGTCCTGCTCTTTGGCGGCGACCAGACGGTCCACCTCGGTGATATGGCGGTCGGTGAGCTTCTGGATGTCTGCCTCCGAGCGCTTCTGGTCGTCTTCGGAAGCCAGCTTTTCCTTCACCAGCTTTTTGACCGCCTCGTTGGCATCCCGGCGCAGGTTGCGGATCGCAATTTTGGCGCCCTCACCCTCGTTGCGCACCAGTTTGGTGAGTTCACGCCGCCGCTCCTCGGTCATTGCCGGCATCGGCACCCGGATCAGGTCGCCCATGCTGGAGGGGTTGAGGCCCAGGTCGCTCTCGCGGATCGCCTTTTCGATCTTGGCACCCATGCCCTTTTCCCAGGGCTGAATACCGATGGTGCGCGCGTCCAGCAGGGACAGATTGGCCACCTGGCTCAGCGGCAGCATGGAGCCGTAATAGTCCACGTGCAAGGTGTCGAGCAGGGCCGGGTTCGCGCGCCCGGTACGGATTTTGGTCAGGTTGCTTTTGAACGACCCGATGGACTGGTCCATCTTGGTCTCCAGGGTCTGCTTGATTTCTGCGATCGCCATGCTCTCACTCCCGCTCGTTAAACGTGTACCAAAGTGCCTTCGTCGTCGCCCATGACCACCCGCTTGAGCGCACCGTGCTTGAAAATGGAAAACACCTTGATCGGCAATTTCTGGTCCCGGCACAGGGCAAACGCGGCAGCGTCCATGATGCCCAGGTTCTGCGACATGGCCGCATCAAAACTGATGCGGGCGTAGCGTTGCGCCTGCGGGTCCTTTTTCGGGTCCGCACTGTACACACCGTCGACCTTGGTTGCCTTCAGCACAATTTCTGCGCCGATTTCGGCGCCGCGCAGGGCGGCTGCGGTGTCCGTGGTGAAGAACGGGTTGCCGGTTCCGGCCGCAAAAATAACGACCTTGCCCTCTTCCAGGTACTGCAGGGCCTTGGGCCGCACATAAGGCTCCACCACCTGCTCGATGCCGATCGCCGACATCACCCGCGCGGTCAGGCCCGCCTTGTTCATGGTGTCGCCCAGGGCCAGTGCATTCATCACGGTGGCGAGCATTCCCATGTAATCCGCAGTGGCTCGGTCCATACCGACCGAACCACCCGCGACGCCACGGAAAATATTGCCACCGCCGATCACCACCGCCACCTCGACACCCAGCCGCGTGACCTCGGCAATTTCATCGACCATGCGCACAATGGTGTCGCGGTTGATACCGAACTGGTCGTCGCCCATCAGGGCTTCGCCGGACAGCTTCAGCAGTATCCGTTTGTACGCGGGGGTGTCGTGTGACATAGGCAAGGTTTCCAGTGGGGTTACGGTCGCAGCAGCCGGGGCCGCAATGGGCCTGTGGCTCAGGCGGATTGTTTGGCCGCCGCCACTTGCGCTGCCACCTCGGCGGCGAAGTCATCCACCTTCTTCTCAATGCCTTCACCAACCACATACAGAGTGAACCCGCTGACGGTCGTAGCCGTTGCCTTGAGCATCTGCTCCACCGTCTGCTTGTCGTTTTTGACAAACGACTGGTTGTACAGCGACACTTCCTTGAGGTATTTCTGCACACCGCCCTCGATGCGCTTGGCAACGATCTCCGGCGACTGCACCGGCTTGCCGGCAGCCAGGGCCACGGCTGCATCCTCGGCGGCCTTGGCAGCCGCCACCGAACGCTCGCGCTCCACCAGGTGCGCAGGCACCTCGGAGCTGGCAAGCGACACCGGCTTCATGGCCGCCACATGCATGGCGACGTCCTTGGCAGCCACATCGTCTCCCTGGTATTCGACCACCACGCCAATGCGCGTACCGTGCAGGTAAGTGGAAAGTTTGGCGCCAGAGGAAAAACGCTTGAAACGGCGGAAGGTCATGTTCTCGCCGATCTTTCCGATCAGGCCCTTGCGAACGTCTTCCAGCGTGGGGCCGAAGCCGTCCTGGGTATACGCCAGGGCACCCAGCGCTGCCACGTCCGCCGGGTTGTGCTGGCAGATCAGTGCGGCTGCAGCGTTGGCCATCGCGAGAAAACTGTCATTCTTGGTAACGAAGTCGGTTTCACAATTGACTTCCAGCAGGGAGCCCGTGCCTGACTCCTGCGCGCTGACGACCACGCCCTCGGCGGTGATACGTGCTGCCGCCTTGCCGGCCTTGCTGCCGAGCTTGACGCGCAGCAGTTCTTCGGCCTTGGCCATGTCGCCATCCGCCTCGGTCAGTGCCTTTTTGCACTCCATCATCGGGGCGTCCGTTTTGCCGCGCAACTCCGCAACCATGCTTGCCGTGATAACTGCCATTTCAATTCCCCTTACGGTGTTCAACAATACAAATTCCAGCTAAAAAAAAAGGGCCAAGAAGCCCCTTTTTCGGGTGTGCCTGCATCAGGCAGATGCTTCTTCGCTCACTTCAACAAATTCATCAGCACTGTCGGCAGCCACGGCCTTGACCAGGTCATCGACGGCGTTGGCGCGGCCTTCCAGAATCGCATCGGCGATGCCGCGCGCGTACAGCGTCACGGCTTTGGAAGAGTCGTCATTGCCAGGAATGACGTAGTCGATGCCTTCCGGGGAGTGGTTGGAGTCCACCACGCCGATCAGGGGGATGCCGAGCTTGCGCGCCTCAGCAATCGCAATCTTGTGGTAACCCACGTCGATCACGAAGATTGCGTCCGGCAGCGCGGCCATGTCCTGGATACCGCCAATGTCTTTTTCCAGCTTTTCCAGTTCGCGGGCAAACAGGAGTTGCTCTTTCTTGCTCATGCTGTCGAGACCGGCTTCCTGCTGGACCTTCATGTCCTTGAGGCGCTTGATGGACGTCTTGACGGTCTTGAAGTTGGTCAGCATGCCACCGAGCCAGCGCTGGTCCACATAGGGAACGCCGGCGCGCTGGGCTTCAGCGGCCACAGTCTCGCGCGCCTGGCGCTTGGTGCCCACCATCAAAATCGTGCCGCGCCGGGCGGACAGTTGCCGCACGAACTTGGCGGCGTCTTGAAACATCGGCAAGGATTTTTCAAGATTGATAATGTGGATCTTGTTGCGGTGCCCGAAGATGAACGGCGCCATCCGGGGATTCCAGAAACGGGTCTGGTGACCAAAGTGGACGCCGGCTTCCAGCATCTCGCGCATTGTTACAGCCATGATGAACTCTCCAAAGGTTGGGTCTGAAATCCGATTTGCTTATCAGCCTGCCAACTGCGCCTGGCGCTGCGGCAGACCAACACCTTTTTGAAATCGGTTTGGGATTTGCACCGGTGAACCACGATGGCCCCCCAGTGCAGCCTCGGATTTTAGCATGGACCCGGTCCGGGGCCGGAGCCGATTCGTTACCATCGCAGCGCCAGCCCTTCCCACCACCCAACCCCGACCCGCCATGCAGCAACACTCTTACGGCCTCGCCGGCGTCATGGGATGGCCCGTGGCGCACTCCCGCTCCCCCCTGATTCACAACCACTGGCTGGAAACCCACGCCCTGCCCGGCGCCTATGTGCTGCTGCCGGTGCAGCCCGCCAGACTGGAGGCCGCCCTGCGCGGACTCGCTGCCCTGGGCTTTCAGGGCTGCAACCTGACCATTCCGCACAAGGTGGCGGCGCTGGGCCTGGTGGATGCGCTGGACGCCAACGCACGCCGGGTGGGGGCGATCAACACCATCGTCGTTCAGCCCGACGGCGCCCTGCACGGCTTCAACAATGACGGTTTTGGTTACATCGAAAGCCTGCGGGAGGCCAAGCCGGACTGGCGCGCGGGCGACGGCCCGGTCACGGTGTTGGGCGCTGGCGGCGCGGCGCGGGCCGTGGTGCTGGCGCTGGCAGACCAGGGGGCGACCGAGATCCGGCTGGTCAACCGCACGCTGGAACGGGCGCAGGCGCTGGCGCAGGAATTTGGCCCTCCGGTCCAAGCTTTCGACTGGGCTCAACGGCACGCGGCGCTGCAGGGCGCCGCCCTGCTGGTCAATACCACCAACCAGGGGATGGAGGGTTACCCTCCGCTGGACCTGCGGCTCGACGCCTTGCCCGTGACGGCCCTGGTCTCAGACATTATTTATGTACCGCTGGAGACGCCGCTGCTGGCTGCGGCCCGGCAGCGCGGCAACACCACGGTCAACGGCCTGGGCATGCTGCTGCACCAGGCCCGCCCGGCTTTCGCCGCTTGGTTCGGTGTCTTGCCTGCAGTCGACGAAGAACTCCGGGAAATAGTCGAAGAAACTTTGTAGCCCCCTCCAAATATGGACTTGGTGCTACTTAATTGATAGCATCGTCGCGCGGCGGACGGGCCTGCGCCAGCAGCGCATCGGCGTACACCTGCCAGGCGGCATTCCCGGCAATGCCATCAAACACACCGGCGCGGGCCTGGTCGGCCACCCACTGCTGCTTGTCGGCGATCGCCCGGGCCATCACCGGCGCAAAGCCGGTTTCTGCCACGGTCCGGGCGCTCTCGCACATCTCTTCGGCGCGGCGCTGCCCATGCGCCACCACCCGGCTGAAGAAATAGGCGCCGGACTGCTCCCAGTCGATGGAGGGAAAGGTTTCCGCCAGGGTGGGAAGCACATGCGCCTCCACGCCATAAGCGCGTGCCGTGGTGTAACTCTCGATCACCAGCGCCTCCAGGCCCTTGATCATCACGCTACGGCACATCTTGATGGCCGAGGCCACACCGATCTCCGGGGACACTGCCCGAGCGTCCATGCCCATGCCCTGCAGCAGCGGCACCAGCGCCGCCGCCATCGGGCCACCCAGCAGCATCGGAACCCGGATGCCATAGGGCGGCACCGAAGTCATGATACCGGCCTCCACATAGTGCCCTCCTGCGGCTTGCACCAGCGCACACGCCTGCTGCTTGGTAGCGGGCGAAGCGGAGTTGAGGTCCAGGAAAATTGTGCCGGGCCGCAGGTACAACGCCGCCTCCTCGGCCACGGTCAGCGTGTTCGAGGCGGTGACGGCAGAAATCAGGAGTTCACTGCGCGCACACAGGGCTTGCAGGGAGCTGCAAGCCTGCACGCCGGCATCACTGACCGCTTGCAAAGCGGGTTGCTCCCGCCGGGCCGCCTCGGCAAAACGCGTGTCCCAGGCATAGACCGCATCAAAGTGCGGCTGCAGGCCACTGGCAAAGATGCGGCCGACCTCACCGTAGCCGACCAGGCCTAGCGTTTGGGGGTGCATGGCCAGGGAAACTTCAGAGTCGCGGCACGCCGGCCCGCACGATCACGTCACCCCAGCGCTTGGTCTCGCTGGCCAGGAGTGCACCGAGCTGCTCGGGCGTGGAGCCACGCGCTTCGACATCGATATCGGCGAGCTTGCGCCGGACCTCCGGCGCGTTCAGGGCCGCCGTCACTTCGCGGTTGAGCCGCATCACAACGTCCCGCGGCGTCTTGGCCGGGGCCGCCAGCGCATTCCAGGATGACACATCGAAACCGGCAAGCCCGCTTTGCGCCAGTGTCGGCACGTCCGGCAGCTGCGCAGCCCGGGTGTCGCCCATCACCGCCAGCGTCCGCACCGCACCGGCCTTGATCTGGCTCATCATGGGCCCCAGAATCTCCACTGCCACGTCCACCTGTCCGCCGCGCAGCGCAGTGGTCACTGCCGGGGTGCCATTGAAGGGCACCACCTGGAAATCCACGCCGGCGCGCGACTTGAACAGTTCCGCAGCCAGGTTTTGCGTGCTTCCGATGTTGATGGTTCCGACATTGAGTTTGCCAGGGTTGGCGCGGGCAAACGCCAGCAGGTCGCCAATGGTCTTGTGGGGCGATGCCGGCCCCGCCAGCACCGCAATATCGAAATAGCCCATGGTGGAAATCGGGGCGAAGTCGCGCAGGGCATCGAAGGGCATAGCCTTGAACAGGCCGCTGCTAACAGCCGTGCCATTGGACATCAGCAGCAGGGTGTAGCCATCGGGGTCTGCCTTCGCGACTGCGTCACCGGCGGCAATACCGCCGGCTCCAGGCTTGTTGTCGATCACCACCGCCTGCCCCAGGGACTCGGCCATTTTTTGCGCCACCGTGCGCGCCGTCATATCGGCCACGCCGCCGGCACCAAAGGGCACCACGATGCGGATTGGCTTGATCGGAAAGGCCTGCGCCTGGACCGGGAGGTTGACCCCGGCCAGCAAGCTGGCATACAGGGCCAGGGCCCGCAATAAAATTTTCCAACGTTGCATGGCTCAGACCCTTATGAAACCTTGGCTTGATGCTAGTGAAAATGTAGCAAAGTTACCTGGCGACGCCCAGCAACCGGTCCAGCTGCGCCGGTTGCTCACGCAGACTCTGCGCGGTTCCGGCATAGGCCACGGTGCCACGGTCGAGCACCGCCGCGACATCGGAGATGGCCAGAATCGCCTGGGGATGCTGCTCGACAATGATGGCGCTCAGGCCCTCTTCGCGGGTGATGTGGCGGATCGCGCGCAGCAGTTCCTGCACGATGATGGGCGCCAGCCCCTCGCAGGGCTCGTCGAGCAGCAGCAACAGCGGATTGAGCACCAACGCCCGCCCCACCGCCAGCATCTGCTGCTCGCCGCCCGAGAGCTGCGTGCCCAGGTTGTACTTGCGCTCGGCCAGGCGGGGGAACAGCTGGTACACCCGCTGGGGGGTCCAGGGTTGCGCCTGGCGGCCGGCGCGCGCCGGCCGGGCCACCGCGGTGAGGTTTTCGTCCACCGTCAAGGACTTGAAGATGTTGCGTTCCTGAGGAACCCAGCCAATGCCCGCTGCTGCACGGGCATGCGACGGCAACAGATGCAAGGCCAGCGCCGCAGGTCCGGCGCCCAGCAGGATGGTGCCACCATGCTGGCGGGTTGCGCCGGCCAGGGTGTTCATCAGGGTGGTCTTGCCCGTGCCGTTGCGCCCGAGCAGGGCCAGCGTTTGGCCCTCCTGGAGCGCCAGGCTAACATCGTGCAGCACCACCGCCTCGCCATAGCCGGCACTCAGGGTGTCGATGCGCAGCAGCTCAGCCATGGTCCGATCCCTCCTGGCCCAGATAGACCGCCTTGACCTGGGGATCGACCGCAATCTGGTCCGGGTCGCCTTCGGTCAGCACCGCGCCGTTGACCAGCACGGTCATGCGCCGCGCAAAGCTGAACACCAGGTCCATGTCGTGCTCAATCAGCAAAATGGACACGTCGGCTGGCAAGGCCGCCACGGTCTGCAGCAATTCCTCGCGCTCCCCGGCCGGCACGCCGGCCACCGGTTCATCGAGCAGCAACACGCGCGGCTCGCACGCCAGCGCAATGGCAATTTCCAGCAAGCGGCGCTTGCCGTAGGCCAGCACCCGGGTTGGCTGGCGCTGCACTTCACTGAGGTGGAACTGCGCGAGCAACGCCTGGCAGCGCTGGTTGACTTCGGCGCGCGCGCCCAGCGGTTGCCACCAGCTGCCGCCCAGGCCACGGTGCTGCGACACCACCATGGTCAGCGTCTCCAGCGGGGTCAGGCTGTCGAACAACTGGTTGATCTGGAAGGTGCGCACCATGCCGCGGCGAACCCGCTGGTGCGGCGCCAGGTGCGTGATGTCCTGCCCGTCGAGCACAATCGAGCCGGCGGTGGGTTGCAAAACGCCTGTGAGCAGGTTGATCAGCGTGGTCTTGCCAGCGCCATTGGGCCCGATCAGTGCATGGCGTGCGCCCTTGCGCAGGTGCAGCGTCACGTCGTTGGTGGCAGTAATGCCGCCAAAACGCATGACCAGCCCCTGCGCCGAAAGCACCGTGTCCGGCGTTGCCTGAAGATTGCTCATGGGCGCCACCAGGTCCAGGGCCGCACCAGCCGCTCGCGGCCGACTGACACGAGCACCACCAGGAACAGGCCGATCCAGAAGGTCCAGTACTGCGGCGTGATGCTCGAGAGCGCATCCTGCATCAGCTTGAACACCACCGCCCCGGCAATGCCGCCATAGAGCCAGCCAACGCCGCCGATGACCAGCACCAGCATCACGTCAGCGGAACGGTGAAACTCGAACAGGTCGAGCGAGGCAAAGCCAGTGGTCTGCGCCAGCAAGGCGCCGGCCGCACCCGCCGCGCCCGCAGCCACCGTGTACACCACCACCAGGCGCTGCCCGACGGGAATACCAATGGCCATGGCACGCAGCCGGTTGTCCCGGATCGCCTTGAGCGTGGCACCGAATGGCGACTGCACCAGGCGGCGCGCCAGCACAAAGAGCACCAGCAGGACCGTCACCGAGTACACAGCGGCAACCTGGCCAGAGAGGTCAAACGCAAAACGGCCCAGCAGCGGCCCCATGACCACGCCCTGCAGACCGTCGGCGCCACCCGTCAACCAGTCGAGTTTGTTGGCAAGTTCCATCAGTATCAGCCCAACCCCCAGGGTGACCATCAACCGCGTCAGGTCCGTACCCCGCAAAATGGTCACGCTGCAGACGGCGCCCAGCGCCGTGGCCGCAGCAATGCCAACCGCCAGGCCCACCAGCGGGTCGGGCATCACCAGCTTGGCAAACAGGGCAGCGCTGTAGGCGCCCATGCCAAAAAAAGCGGCATGGCCCAGCGAGACGATGCCGGTGTAACCCAGAATCAAGTCCAGCGACAAGGCAAACAGGGCCACGATGGCAATCTCGTTGATGATCAGGGCATGCCCCGCGAGGCCAAAAGGCGCAGCAAACGCCAGCGCCCACAGCAGCAACTCCCACCAGCGCCAGCGTCCCGCCACGTTCATGCCTTGCCACCCTGGCGCACAAACAGCCCCTGCGGACGCCACACCAGAATGGCGATCATCAGGCTGTAGACGATGAATGCACCCAGTTTCGGGATGTAGTACTTGCCCGCCACATCGGCAATGCCCAGCATCAGCGCCGCCAGCAGCGGGCCGGTGATGCTGGAGGTTCCGCCCACGGCCACCACAATCAGGAAATAGATCATGAATTTCAACGGGAAGGTCGGGTCCATGCCCAGCACGTCGGCGCCGAGCGCACCGCCGAGCCCGGCCAGACCGGAACCTACCGCAAATGTCGAGAGAAACACCACGTTCACATTGATACCCAGTCCTGCAGCGACGCGCTGGTCATCCACCGACGCACGCAAGCGGCTGCCAAAACGCGTGCGGGCCAGCACATATTGCAGCGCAACCGTCAGGGCAGCGCACACCGCGATGATGAACAGGCGGTAATGCCCCATCCCCAGCATCCAGGCGCCCTCGCCCCACTCCGTGCGCCCCTTGAGCCACAGCGGCAGTTGCAGGATCTGCTGGGTCGAGCCGACAAAATAATCCACACTGGCCACGGCCATGAAGGTCAGCCCGATCGAGAAAAGCACCTGGTCCAGGTGGGGCTTGTGGTACAGCCGCCGGTACAAGGTGCGCTCCAGCACCGCGCCCAGCGCCGCCGCGCCGGCGAACGCCAGCGGCAAGCAGACCAGAAACGGAACCCCCTGGCGCTGCATCAGCAGAATCGTGATGTAGCCACCCACCATGGCAAATGCGCCATGGGCGAGATTGATGAAATTCATCAATCCCATGGTGACTGCCAAACCCACAGCCAGGATGAACAACAGCATGCCGTAGGCAATGCCGTCAAACAGGAGCGTCAGCATGCGCGGGCCTAGCGGCTCTTGCCTGGGTCCTTGACGTCCTTGATGACATCGAACTCCACGTTGTAAAGCTGACCGTCCTTGCGCTCGACCTTGCGCAGGTAGATGTTCTGCACCACATCACGGGTCTGTGCGTCGATGAACATCGGCCCGCGCGGGCTCTCGAAAATCTGGCCCTTCATGGCCGCCAGCAGTGCATCACCGCCGCCCTGTCCCTTGGTCGCCCGCAGCGCCTCGTAAATCACGCGCATGCCGTCATAGCCGCCGACCGCCATGAAATTGGGCCGCAGGCCGGGGTTGGCCTTGCCAAAGGCCTCAACGAACTTCTTGTTCGCAGCCGACGGGTGGGCGGTCGAATAATGGTGCGATGTCACCACGCCGATCGCACCGTCACCCATGTCATTGAGCTGGTCGTCGTCGGTGACATCGCCGGTGCCGATCAGCTTGATGCCGGCCTTGTCCATGCCGCGCTCCAGAAACTGCTTCATCACCGCGGCGCCCGCACCCGAGGGGACGAACACAAACAACGCATCGGGCTTCAAATCGCGCACTTTTTGCAGGAAGGGCGCGAAGTCGGGGTTGCGCAAGGGCACGCGCAGCGACTCCACCACCTGGCCGCCGTTGAAGGTCAGGCGGGCGTTGAAAAACTTCTCGGCATCGATGCCCGGGCCATAGTCGCTGACCAGGGTCACCACTTTCTTGATGCCATTCTTGGGTGCCCAGTCGGCCAGGGCTACCGAGGCCTGCGGCAGCGTGAAGCTGGTGCGGACGATGTACGGCGAGGCCTCCGTAATGCTGCTGGTCGCCGCTGCCATCACCACCTGCGGCGTCTTGGACTGGGTCGCAATGCTGGCAGTGGCCATGGCCGAAGGCGTGATGCCGAAGCCGGCAAGTACGTTGACCTTGTCGTTGACCACCAATTCCTGCGCCAGGCGCTTGGTCACGTCCGGAACACTGGTGTCGTCCTTGACGATCAGCTGGATCTTCTTGCCCGCCACGGTGTCGCCGTTCTGCGCCATGTAGAGCTTGGCCGCCGCCTCGATCTGGCGTCCGGTGGTGGCCTGCTGGCCGGTCATCGGAAGAATCAGTCCGATCTTGAAGGTGTTGTCCTGGGCCAGCGCCTGGCCAGCGGCCAGGGCTACGGCCGTCAGGGCTACCGCTTGGAAAAAATTGCGTTTGTTCATCGTCTGGTTCCTCATGGTTATAAAAATCACATTCATCCGGGCGCAACTTTAGCGCCTCGCTGCCGGTTCGCGCAGCCGTTTGCACACCACGTACCCCTCTACCCCGCGAAGGATAACCCTTCGCAAGCCGAATCTGCGCTCTCAGCGATCGCGCATTGCAATAACGCCCGCCTGGCTCGGCACCCCCAAAGTATCCTTGCGGTAGGCGCTGTCGAGCGTGATGCGGCCCATAACCCGCGACACGCAGACACAGATGCGCTGGTTCGCCTGCTTTTCCTGCGCACTCAGGAAAACGTCGCGGTGGTCAATTTCGCCTTCGAGCGCCACCACGTCCATGGCGCACAGGCCGCATTCGCCCCGCCGGCAATTGGACAAGACCTGGACACCAGCGCGCTCCACGGCATCGAGCAAACTGCAGTCGGCGGGCACAGTCAGGTCCATGCCGTGGCGCGGGATGTGCACGCCGAAAGCCTGCGCCGCGCGGCCGGCACTGCTGCCAAAGTTCTCGAAGCGCAGATTCGCCGCTGGCCGCTGTGCGCCGGCCCATGCCCGGCGCACAGCGGCCAGCAATCCGGCAGGCCCACAGCACAGCAGCAGCGCGCCTGGCAAAAGCGTTGCCACCTCGCGTGCGAAATCGGGGCGTTTGCCTTGGTCGTCGGCAAATGTGTGCAGGCTGTTACCCAGCGCGGTCCGCAGGGTGTCGGCGTACGCCAGCTCCTCGCTGCCACGTGCTGCCAGCAGCATGCGCACCTGCGCGCCGCGCGCTGCCAGGGTCTGTGCCATGAACACCATCGGGGTAACGCCGATACCGCCTCCCACCAGCAGGTATTGCGGTGCGTCCAGCGTCAGCGGAAAACTGTTGCGCGGCCCGCGCAATGGCAGGGTATCGCCCGGCGCAAGTGACCACATCGCCAGGGAGCCACCACGCCCCTGGGGCAGGCATTTGACCGCAATCCGGTAGCGGTGCCCATCGGGCGCGCCCACCAACGAGTAGGAGCGCGTCTGCAGCCCCCCGTGCACCGACAGTTGCACCTCCAGGTGCGCACCCGGCGCGTAAACGGCAGCGCCGGCGCCGGGGCGCAGCAGAAATTCACGCACCGTGGGGGTCACGTCGCGAACAGACTCAATGACGGCATCGATCCAGGGCGCTGGGCTGTTCATCATCTAAGCCGGGAATGGCTGGTTGCGGTTGCGGATCAGGCGCACACCGGGAACCCGGTCGAGCGCGTGGCTCTGGATGGCCTCGCGCAGATTGCGCTGCGCCAGGCGCGAGTGTTCGCGCATCAGCCCTTCGGCCCGGGCGCCTTCGCGGCGCTCAATGGCATCGAGCACCTGCCAGTGCTGGTCCTGCGCGACCACCAGCATGTCGCGGGCCTGCCCACTGTGGGCCTGGGCCACGACAAAGCCCGAGGGCGAGGCAAAGGGCATGCTGCAGACGCGCTCCAGCTCCCGGGCGATCACCTGGCTGCCAGCGAGCTCGCCGAGCATGGCATGGAAGCGGGCGTTCAGGTCCACATAGCGCGAAAACGCCTCGGCATCGAGCGCAGCCTGGCCGAGCACCGAGTCGATCGCGCGCAGGCAGGCACGTGCTTCGTTGAGTACCACCGGCGGCGCCCCCCGCTCTGCGGCGAGCCGGGCCGACAGGCCCTCCAGCGTGCCGCGCAGTTCGATCGCCTCGGCTACATCGTTTTCCGAAAAACTTTTGACCGCATAGCCGCCGTGGGGCAAGGCATAGAGCAGACCTTCCTGCTCCAGCCGCATCAGCGCAGCGCGAATCGGCGTACGCGAAAACCCCAGCCGCTCGACCAGCGTGAGTTCGGCAATGCGGGCACCGGTGGGCAACTCACCCGACAAAATCAGCTCCCGCAAGCGCAGCAGTGCCTGCACCTGCACGCTCGAGGGTGCAGCAGCCACCGGATCGGTGCCGTTGGGGATCGCTACGGGGTCGCGGCTCACCATGCTGTGTACACGCTCAGGCCGCACTGCGGATGGGAATCACCGCCTTGCCGCCGGCGGCGGGCTGCTCGCGTGCGATCAGCCCTTCGGTCAGGCGGCGCGCCCACATGGAGCCGGCGTCAATTCCCAGGTTGTAGAACACATGGTCGGGGTGGTCATCGATGGCTTTTTGCTGGGCCTCGAGCACCAACTCGTCTTCGCGGAAGATGCCGGCCACACCTTCGCGCAGCCGGTGCGTCAGCGCCTGCTCACCCAGGCAGTAGTTCCGGGCAAAGGCCCAGAAATACAGGCAAGTGGTGTCCGTCTCCGGGGTGATCGTATTGAGCACAAAGCCGTTGACGCCGTGCTGGCGCTGGCTGCAGGCCGGGTCGCCCGCATTGCCGCCCGGGGGCACCGCACCCGTGCCGGCCTGCGCCACGCCGACATCAATCGTCACGGTGCAGGGCGCCTCGAAGCGAATGATCTGCCAGCGGTCCACCGGCCCTTGGTACCCCAGCGCATGCTGGATCTGCCCGGCCCAGAACGGGGGCGCGTCAATGTTTTCCATCCAGCGCGTGACGGTCGCCGTACGGTCGCCGTGGGTGGCAACAAACGGCGCCTCCGCCACGGCACGCTGGCCGATGCTCGAACCATGAACAAAGGTCTCGTGGGTCAGGTCCATCAGGTTGTCCACCACCAGGCGGTAGTCGCACTGGACCCGGATCATCTTGCCGTCGCCCGCCCACGCCGGATCGTCATTCCAGTGCAAATCGGGCACCAGTGCCGGATCGGCGAGCGCCGGGTCCCCTGGCCAGACCCAGACAAAACGGTCCCGCTCCACCACCGGAAAGCTGTGTACGCAGGCGCTCGGGTTGATGGTTTCCTGGCTCGGCATGTGGGTGCAATGGCCCTGGGCGTTGTAGACCAGGCCGTGGTAACCGCACACCACGTCATCGCCCTCCAGGCGGCCCAGTGTCAGCGGCATCAGGCGGTGCCAGCAGGCGTCTTCCAGCGCTACGGCAGTGCCGTCGAGCTTGCGGTACAGCGCCAGCCGCTGATTGCAGACCGTGCGCGCCAGCAGGCTGCGCCCGAGCTCCACATCGTAGGCGGCGGCATACCAAGCATTGCGCGGAAACGGGAGCGGACTGGACTTCATGGATACGCAATGTATACAAAAATCGCCGTTATTCCCAATATTTTTCCAAATTTTGGTAAATTTTTTGGTTTGATGTATTCAATAGCCCCGGCACGTTTCGATTTAACATCGCAGCCACACCACATTTTCGGAGTTCCTGATGGCAAAACTTCCCGCCCACTACGACCATGTCGGCAGCTTCCTGCGGCCCGCATACCTGCTGGAAGCGCGCGCGCAGGCGGCCGGTGGCCAGATCACGGCAGCCCAACTGCGACACGTGGAAGACCGGGCGATCACCGAGATCGTTCAATTCCAGCAGGACGTGGGGCTCAAGAGCATCACCGATGGAGAGTTCCGCCGCACCTATTTCCACATTGACTTTCTGGAGCAGATGGGCGGGGTAAAGACGGACATTCCGGTCACGATCCAAAAGCCCGATGGCACCCTCGAGCTCGCCCCGCCCGTGATGCGCGTGATCGACAAGGTGCGCCATGTCCGGGACATTCAACTGGCCGACTTTGAATACCTGAAAAGCCAGGTTGGCGCAGCTGGCACACCCAAAGTGACCATCCCGTCCCCGACCATGCTGCACTTTCGTGGCGGGCGCGCCGGCATCAGCCGCGAGGCCTATCCGGAACTCGACCCCGCGTTTTACGATGACGTCGCCAACGCCTATGGCGACGAGTTGCGCAGCCTGGCTGCCGCCGGATGCACCTACGTGCAGATGGATGACACCAACCTGGCCTACCTCTGCGACGAAAAAATGCGCGAGGCCGCGCGCCAGCGCGGGGACGATCCCAACGAATTGCCCCACCGCTACGCCCAATTCATCAACAAGGTGGTGGCGCAAAAGCCGCCAGGCATGCTGCTGGCCATGCACCTGTGCCGCGGCAACTTCAAAAGCACGCACGCTGCCAGCGGCAACTACGAGCCGGTGGCCGAGGCACTGCTCAAGGAGATGGACCTCGACGCCTACTTCATGGAGTACGACGATGACCGCAGTGGCGACTTCAAGCCGCTGCGCTACCTGCCCAAGGGCAAAACCGTGGTGCTGGGCCTGGTGACCACCAAGTTCGGGCAGATGGAGAGCAAAGACGACCTGAAGCGCCGCATCGACGAAGCAGCGCGCTACGCGCCGCTGGAGCAGCTCGCGCTCTCACCGCAATGTGGCTTTAGCAGCACGGTGCACGGCAACAACATCGCGGTGCAGGCCCAGCGCGACAAGCTCAGGCTGGTGGTGGATGTGGCGCGGGAGGTTTGGGGGGATTGGTTCACGGCAGCAGGGGCAGATCCAGCTCTTGCAAAAAGGCGTTGTGCTTGCTCTTCGCAGCAGCAATCGCCTTTTCAATTTCAACGAGGTCGCGATGGGTGGCCGCTAGGTCAATCTCTGCCTCCCCCACTGCTGTGCTGATGTAACGCGAGATGTTCAGGTTGAAATCGTTCTTCTCAATCTCGGCCATCCCCACCCGGCGCGAATAGCGCGCCTCTTCTTCGCGGAACTGGTAGGTATTGATGATCTTGGCAATGTGCGCTTCGGTCAGCTGGTTCTGGCGCTTGCCCTTCACAAAGTGCTCGGCCGCATTGATGAACAGCACGTCATCCGGCTTCTTGCACTTCTTCAGCACCAAAATGCACACCGGAATGCCGGTGGAATAAAACAGGTTGGAAGGCAGGCCAATCACCGTGTCAATGTGCCCGTCCTTCAGCAACTTGGTGCGGATGCGCTCCTCCGCCCCGCCCCGAAACAGCACCCCGTGCGGCAGGATGATCGCCATCACGCCTTCGTCTTTCAAGAAGTGAAAACCGTGCAGCAAAAAGGCAAAGTCGGCGGCGGACTTGGGCGCCAGGCCGTGGTTTTTGAAGCGCACATCATCGGCCAGGGCGTCTGAGTTCTCCCAGCGGTAGCTGAACGGCGGGTTGGCCACAATGGCGTCAAACGCGGGCTTCTTGGCTGGGTTCAGCTCGCGCAGCAAATCCCAGTCGTTGGTGAGCGTGTCGCCGTGAAAGATTTCAAACTCGGTGTC
>Ga0007791_10000023_pt1 | contig 33122 bp, 28 predicted proteins | sample CryBogmetaGMA05M_FD_60368 | JGI IMG/M metagenome (GOLD analysis project Ga0007791, IMG submission 60368) | Freshwater microbial communities from Crystal Bog, Wisconsin, USA - MA0.5M | ecosystem: Environmental > Aquatic > Freshwater > Lake | place: Crystal Bog, Wisconsin, USA | collected 2009-07-06 | reverse complement strand
CCCCAAAGCCCTGCAAAAACTCGGCGACGCGTTCTCCAGCGTCTTGCTCGAGCAACTCCAAGCCCAAGGCCTGGCCTCGGCCACCTCCAGCGTCACCCCCTTTGCCTCGCCACGCCGCTTGGCCGCGCACATCACCCAGGTGGTCGCGCAAGCCGCTGACCGGGCCGTGCAACACAAGCTCATGCCCGTGTCTGTGGGCTTGGACGCCAGCGGCAACCCCACCCCCGCCTTGCTCAAAAAACTGCAAGCCATTGGCGCAGCGCCAGAGGCGGTGGCGCAGCTCAAGCGTGCACCCGATGGCAAAGCCGAGGCCTTGTTCTACGACAGCATCGTCCCAGGCGCGCGCTTGGTCGAGGGCTTGCAAAAAGCCTTGGACGACGCCCTTGCCAAACTGCCCATCCCCAAAGTCATGAGCTACCAGCTGGCGCGCGATTGTGACTTGCCAGGCTGGAGCACGGTGAGCTTTGTGCGGCCGGCCCATGGCCTGGTGGCTCTGCACGGCAGTGCCGTGGTGCCGGTGCAGGCCCTGGGCCTGCGCGCGGGTAACACCACCAAAGGCCATCGCTTTGAGGCGAAGCTGGCGCACGTGGTGCTCGACCATGCCGACGATTACGCCGCCGCCTTGGCGCGTGACGGTGCCGTGGTTGCCAGTTTTGCCGTCCGCCGTGCCGACATTGCACAGCAGTTGCAGGCGGCCGCAGCGGCCTTGGGCGCCCAGCCGGTGGACGATGAGGCGCTGCTGGACGAGGTGACCGCCCTGGTGGAGCGCCCGAATGTGCTGACCTGCAGTTTTGAGCCCGAGTTTCTGCAGGTGCCGCAAGAGTGCCTGATCCTGACCATGAAGGCCAACCAGAAATACTTCCCGCTGCTCGACGCTGCAGGCAAGCTGAGCAACAAATTCCTGGTGGTCAGCAACGTCAGTCCGATCGACCCCAGTGCCGTGGTGGGTGGCAACGAGCGGGTAGTGCGCCCGCGCCTGGCCGATGCCGAGTTCTTTTATGACCAGGACCGCAAGAAGACACTTGAATCCCGCGTTGATGGCCTCTCCCGGGTGGTGTACCACAACAAACTTGGCAGCCAGGGGGAGCGCATGCAGCGCGTGTGCGCCATGGCCCGCGCGATCGGGCAGCAACTCGGCGGGGCGGAACTGGCGCAACAAGCGGCGCTGGCAGCCCGCCTTGCCAAGACCGACCTGCTCACCGATATGGTCGGGGAGTTTCCCGAGTTGCAGGGCACCATGGGCGGCTACTACGCGCGCCACGACGGCCTCTCGCCGCTGATTGCCGATGCCATCGAAGACCATTACAAGCCCCGGTTTGCTGGCGACAGCCTGCCACGCAACGAGGTCGGCCTGGTGGTGGCGCTGGCCGACAAGCTCGAAACGCTGGTCGGCATGTTTGGCATTGGCAACCTGCCCACCGGCGACAAGGACCCGTTTGCACTGCGCCGGCATGCGCTGGGATTGGTGCGGATTCTGGTGGAGCGGGGCGTGGACGTGCCGCTCGACCGGATCCTGGAGCTGGGTTTCGGGGCCTTTGCGCCCGGACTGTTGCAGGACGCCCATGGCGAACTGCAGACCTTTGTATTCGAGCGGCTGGCAGGGTACGCACGGGAGCAGGGCTACAGTGCCTTGCAGGTGGATGCAGTCCTCTCGATGCGTCCGGTGCACCTGCACCAGGCGCCCCTGCAACTGATGGCGGTCCGGGCCTTCTCTTTGCTGCCCGAGAGCGCAGCCCTGGCGGCTGCCAACAAGCGCATTGGCAACATTCTGAAAAAGACTGGCGACGTGGACGCCCATGTCAGCCTGGTGCTGCTGCAGGAAGATGCCGAAAAGGCATTGCATGCTGCCATGCAAACTGTGTTGCCGCAGGCCAATGCGCTGTTCGAGGCGGGTGACTACACCGCCTCGCTGCAGGCGCTGGCCGCGCTGCGCGCGCCGGTGGACGCATTTTTTGAGCATGTGATGGTCAATGCCGAGGCGCTGGACTTGCGCCTGAACCGGCTGGGCCTGCTCAAGCTCCTGCACATTGCCATGAACCGCGTGGCCGATCTGTCCAAGCTGGCGTCCTGACCGGCCCTGTTACGCACGCCATGAAACTCTGCATCCTCGACCGCGACGGCACGATCAACCAGGACAGCGCGGAGTTCGTCAAGTCCCCGGGCGAATGGCGCCCGATACCGGGTGCCCTGGAGGCGATTGCCAAACTCAACCACGCCGGCTGGCATGTGGTGGTGGTGACCAACCAGTCCGGGCTGGGGCGCGGCCTGTTCGATGTGGCGACTCTGAATGCCATGCACACCAAGATGCACACCATGCTGGCTGCCCTGGGTGGGCGGGTGGATGCCATTTTTTACTGCCCGCATGCGCCCGAGGAGCATTGCCGCTGCCGCAAGCCGGCATCGGGCCTGTACGAGCAGATCGCTGACCGCTATGGCGTTGACCTCCGCGGCATGCCCACGGTGGGGGACTCGGTGCGTGACCTGGTGGCCGGGGCTGCCGTGGGCTGCACGCCCCATCTGGTACTGACCGGCAAGTCCGAGGGCTTCAAGGACCGGCCGCTGCCGGAAGGTTTCCCACCTGGCACGGTGGTGCATGACGACTTGATGGCGTTTGCCGAGCATCTGGTGGCCCAGGGATGAGGCAGCGCTCTGCCGCCTTTGCCCGCTCCTGCGTGCACATGCTGTGGATGCTGGTGACGGTGATCCCCTGGGGCATCATCATGCTGGTGGCGTCCCTGCGCGTGCGCGGCACGCCGCTGTGGTGGATGGCGGTGCGCTGGCTGGGCTGGGCGACCGGTGGGGCCCGGGTGATTCTGGGCATCGAAACCCGGGTCACTGGCTGGGACAACCTGCCCCAGGGCGACAACGCCCCGGCTGTGCTGCTGGTCAAGCACCAGTCGACCTTCGAGACCTTCCTGATGCCCACGCTGATGCCACGCCCGCTGGCCTATGTCTTCAAGAAGGAGTTGCTCTACGTCCCGTTTTTTGGCTGGGCCATGGGCCGGCTCGACATGATCCATATTGACCGCCGCCTGCGCGCCCGGGCGTTCAACAAGGTCGTGGCGCAGGGCAAGCTGCTGCTGGCCCAGGGCATCTGGGTCATCATGTTTCCTGAGGGAACCCGCACGCCGCGCGGCCAGAAGGGCGTGTACAAGACCGGCGGCACGCGCCTGGCCATAGAAACCGGTGCGCCGGTGATTCCGGTGGCAGTGACTTCGGCCAAATGCTGGCCGCGCAAGGCCTTCGTCAAAACCCCCGGCGTGGTCGATGTGTCCATCGGCAAGCCGATTCCCAGTGCTGGACGCCATCCGGAAGAGCTGATGCGCGAAGTAGAGGCCTGGATCGAGGCGGAAATGCAGCGTCTGGACCCGCAGGCCTACATCCGCTGAAAGTGCGCTGCGTGCTGCCGCTGTTGCGCTTTACGCGCGATCTGTTTGATTCCCAGGCGCTGGCACCGACCGCGCAGGTGCGCTTCGCACACCCGCGGGCCAACCGCCAGACGCGCTTGCAGGAGGTGGTCGTGGCCTATGCTTTTGCACGGGTGCGGCGCCGCAGCATCGGCTTCGTCGTGGGCCCGGAGGGACTGGTCGTGCGCGCGCCGCGCTGGACCCCGCTCTACGAAGTGGAAGCCGCGTTGCAGGAAAAGGCGGCCTGGATCCTGCGCAAGCTCCAGGAAACGCGCGACCGGCAAGACCGCCTGTCGAGCGCCCGCCTGGTCTGGGCCGACGGCGTGACGCTGCCCTTCCTGGGCGAACCCGTCACCGCGGTGCTGGACCCGGCACACGGCTTTGTCGGCAAGGGCGCGCATCTGCAGCCTGCAACGCAGGAGGGAGCTGCACCGGTGCTGCAGGTGGCGCTGCCGCGAAACGCCAGTGCGGAGCAGATCCGCGACGTGGTGCAGGCCTGGCTGATGCAGCAGGCCCTGGCCAACTTTGAAGCCCGGCTTGCGCATTACGCCCCGCTGCTGCAGGTGCGCTGGAGCCGGCTGCGCCTGAGCAATGCCGGCACCCGCTGGGGCAGCGCCAGCGCCGACGGATCCATCCGCCTGAACTGGCGCCTGATCCATTTTCGCCAGCCGGTGATCGACTATGTTGTCGCCCACGAACTGAGTCACCTGCGGGTCATGGACCACAGCCGCAGCTTCTGGGACACCGTGGCCACGGTCGTTCCCGACTACGCAGAACTGCGGGACCAGCTCAAGCGCAGTCCGCCGCCGTCGTGGTGAGCGTTCAGCGCACGGTGCTCGCGTCCTGCCCGAACAGCACGCTGCGCGAATGGGCATCGACGGTCGGTGCCACATTGATGGTTTTGGCCAGCTCATAGGCCCTGTGCGTGGCGGGACGCGCGGCGATGCGCGCATACCAGGCCGCCAGGTGGGGGAAGTCTTCCAGACTCTGGCCTTGCCGTGCGTGCGGCACGATCCAGGGGTAGCAGGCCATGTCGGCGATCGAGTAGTCGCCGGCGATGTAAGCGCGGCCATCGGCCAGGTGCTTGTTGAGTACGCCGTACAGGCGCGAGGTTTCCTTGACGTAGCGCTCGATGGCATAGGGCAACTTTTCGGGCGCGTACAGGGCGAAGTGGTGGTTTTGCCCCGCCATGGGCCCCAGTCCTCCCATTTGCCAGAACAGCCATTGCAGGGCCTCGTTGCGCCCGCGCAGGTCGTGTGGCAGAAACGTTTTCGTTTTGTCTGCCAGGTAGAGCAGGATGGCGCCCGACTCGAACAGCGAGACCGGCGCGCCCCCATCGGCCGGCGCCTGGTCCACGATTGCCGGCACCCGGTTGTTGGGCGCGATCCGCAAAAATGCGGGCGTGAACTGCTCGCCCTTGCCGATGTGGACCGGCACGATCCGGTAGGGCAGGCCGGCTTCTTCGAGAAACAGCGTGATCTTGTGGCCGTTGGGCGTGGTCCAGTAGTACAGGTCAATCATGGGGCGGTCCAATAAAAAAAGGCACGATAGCGCAGTGGCTGCTCAGGGCACCGCGGCGAAGCGAAAAACCCCGTCGGGGTCCTGCGCGCGCCGCAGCCGCCCTGCCAGCCAGAGCGCATGCAGGTGCGCCACCGCTTCGCCAATGGCGAAGGTGGTCTGGTGGAAATCCAGTGGCCGTTTGAACAGCACCGCAATCATGTCAGCCGCGCTGCACGCCTTGCCCGTGCAGGCCAGCAGCACTTCTGCCAAGCGGTCGCGGTGGTGGTCGTGCAGTTGCCCGATCCGCACGTGCAGGCCGGTAAAGGGTTTGCCATGCGAAGGCAGTACCAGCGTGTCGGGCGGCAGGGCCTTGAATTTGTCGATCGAGTCCAGGAACAGCGTCAGCGCGTCGGCTTCGGGTTCATCCTCGTGCACGCTCACATTCGTCGAGATGCGTGGCAGCATCATGTCTCCGCCGATCAGCACCTGCAGCGCTTCGCAGTACAAGGCCATGTGTTCGGGTGCGTGGCCGTAGCCACTGATGCAGCGCCAGGCACGGCCTCCGATCCTCAGCGTGCCGCCGTCAAGCAAGCGCGCATACTGGTCCGGCAGGGAAGGCGCTAGGCGTGGGAAATAGTCCTTGCGCGCCTGCAGCTGTGCCACGGTTTGCGGGTCGTTGAGCCCGTGCGCAGCAAAAAATTCGATTACACGCGCGCTGTCCGCGGCGCTGCGGCCCCCGCAGGCGTGGCGTGCCACGTGGTAGTCGGCCGCGCTCATCCACAACGGTGCCTGCCAGCGCTTGCACAGCCAGTGCGCCAGGCCGATGTGGTCCGGGTGCATGTGGGTGGCAATGACGCGCAGCACGGGCAGGCCGTCGAGCGCGTTGGCGAAAATTTGCTCCCACTGTGCCTTGGCCTCTTCCTGGTGGATGCAGCAGTCGACAATGGTCCAGCCCTGCCGCAGACCATTCTCGCCCTCCACCGCATCGCGCAACAGCCACAGGTTGATGTGGTCGAGGGCGAAGGGCAGGCGCATGCGGATCCACTTCACGCCCGGCGCCACCTCCAGGCAGCCGCCCATGGCCGGCAAGGTGTCGCCCCAGGGGTAGTGGAGTTGCTTTTCCAGGTCGTTCATCGCGTTCTTTATGGTTCATAATTGACGTTTACGTAAACGTCAACCTGTGGCGCCCATTGTAGGCAGCGAGCGCCCGCCGGGTTGTCCCGAATGTTGCGCATTGTTTATGACCATCACCTACACCATTGGCGATCTGGCGCGTGAGTTTGACCTCACCACGCGGGCGATCCGCTTTTACGAGGACCTTGGGCTGCTGCAGCCTGCGCGCAGCGGTCCCGGCGGGCGCAGCCGGGTGTACAGCGGACGCGACCGCACGCGCCTGAAGCTGACCCTGCGGGCAAAACGGCTGGGCCTGAGCCTGACCGAGGCCAAGGACATCATTGACACCTACGACGGGCCGCGCGACACCGGGGCGCAACTGCAGAAATTTCTGGACGTGCTCGCGGCCCACCGCAAGCAGATCGAAGCGCAGATGGCCGAACTGCAATCCAACCTCGACGAAATCAAGGTGCACCAGCGCGAGGCACGCGCCCTGCTGGCCCAAGGCCAGCTGGCCACCGCCCCCGTGACCCGCCGCAAGGCGCCAGCCGGTGCCGTAGCCCCGGCCACTGCGCGCTGATTCTCCCCACCCTGCATCACCAGCGAACCCCAGGAATCCCCATGACAATGCCCGGACTGAACTTCCAACTTGGCGAAGACATTGACGCCCTGCGTGACACGGTGCGGGATTTCGCCCAGGCCGAGATCGCGCCGCGCGCGGCTGCGATCGACCGGGAGGACCGCTTTCCGATGGACCTCTGGCAGAAGATGGGCAGCCTGGGCGTGCTGGGTATTACCGTGGGTGAGGAGTACGGCGGTGCCGGCATGGGCTACCTGGCGCACATGATCGCCATGGAGGAAATTTCCCGCGCTTCGGCTTCCGTGGGATTGAGCTACGGTGCGCACAGCAACCTTTGCGTCAACCAGATCAAGCGCAATGGCACGCCGCAGCAGCGCCAGAAATACCTGCCCCGGCTGGTCAGCGGCGAACATGTGGGCGCGCTGGCCATGAGTGAGCCTGGCGCTGGCAGCGACGTCATCAGCATGAAGCTGCGGGCCGAGGATAAAGGCGGCTATTACCTGCTCAATGGCAGCAAGATGTGGATCACCAACGGCCCCGATGCCGACACGCTGGTGGTGTACGCCAAGAGCGAGCCCGAGCTCGGAGCCCGGGGTGTGACCGCGTTCCTGATTGAAAAGGGCATGCCCGGCTTTTCCATTGCGCAAAAACTCGACAAGCTCGGCATGCGCGGGAGCCACACCGGCGAGCTCGTTTTCAGCAATGTGGAGGTGCCGCTGGAGAACATTCTGGGCGGGCTGAACAACGGCGCCCGGGTGCTCATGAGCGGGCTGGATTTTGAGCGCGCCGTGCTCACCGGCGGCCCCCTGGGCATCATGCAGTCCGTGATGGACAACGTGATTCCCTATATCCACGACCGCAAGCAGTTCGGCCAGAGCATTGGCGAGTTCCAGCTGATCCAGGGCAAGGTGGCCGACATGTACACGGTGTTGCAGGCGGGCCGTGCATTTGCCTATACGGTAGCCAAAAACCTGGACCTGCTGGGGACCGAGCACGTGCGCCAGGTGCGCAAGGACTGTGCCTCTGTCATCCTGTGGTGCGCTGAAAAAGCCACCTGGATGGCAGGTGAGGGAGTGCAGATTTTCGGTGGCAATGGCTATATCAACGACTACCCGCTGGGCCGGCTCTGGCGCGATGCCAAGTTGTACGAGATTGGCGCCGGCACCAGTGAAATCCGCCGTATGCTGATCGGTCGCGAGCTGTTTTCCGAAACACTCTAGCCCCCTGACCCGCTCCCATCCGCCTCCGATGTCTGACCTGAACGAACTGTTTTCCAGCAACCGTGCCTGGGCCTCCGAGATGGAGCGCAAGCGCCCGGGCTTTTTCACCGGCTTGGCCAACCAGCAGCGCCCCAAGTACATGTGGATCGGCTGCTCCGACAGCCGGGTTCCGGCCAATGAAATCATCGGGCTGGCGCCGGGTGAGATTTTTGTCCACCGCAATGTGGCCAATGTGGTGGTGCATTCCGATCTCAATGCGCTCTCGACCGTGCAATTCGCGGTCGAGCGGCTCAAGGTCCGCCATGTGATGGTGGTCGGCCACTACGGCTGCTCCGGTGTGCAGGCCGCCCTGGAGGGGGCCCGCATCGGTCTGGCGGATAACTGGTTGCGCCATATCCAGGACGTGCGCGACCGCCACCGCGCGGTGCTGGACCTGTTGCCCGAACATAGCCGGGCCAATGCCTTGTGCGAACTCAATGTGATCGAGCAGGTGCTCAACGTGGCGCAGAGCACCGTGCTGCAGGACGCCTGGGCCCGGCAGCAGGACGTCACGCTCCACGGATGGGTCTATGGGGTGCACGATGGCCTGCTGCAGGACCTGCACATGACGGTCAACAGCGCCGACGATCTCGATGCGGTGCATCGCGCCGCCGTTTCCGGCGTGCGGCTGCTGACCCGCCACACCCCACAGCCTTGAGCGCCCTGGCCATGCACCCGACCCGACTGGATTCTTCGCTGGCGTATGACATCGCCAAGGCGATGATGGATGGCTTCAATCGCCACTACCGGCTGTTTCGCACCGAATCGGCGCGTGCCAAGCACCGCTTTGAAACCGCGGACTGGCATGGGCAGCAGCGCGCCGCCCGCGAGCGCATCGAGTTCTACGATCTGCGCGTGAAAGAGGCCTCCAACCGGCTCGAACGGGAGTTCAAGGCCGGGGAGCAGCCCATGGAGGTGTGGCAGCAGATCAAGCTGCATTACATTGGCCTGCTCGTGGACCACCACCAACCTGAACTGGCAGAGACGTTCTTCAACTCGGTGACCACCAAGATACTGCATCGCAGCTATTTCCAGAACGACTTCATCTTCGTGCGTCCGGCCGTCAGCACCGAGTACATCGAAAACGACGACACCAAGAAAATCCCGACGTACCGCGCCTATTACCCGGTGCGCGACACCATCCAGGAGGTGCTGCTGCAGGTGCTGCGGGACCTGGATTTTCAGGTGGCCTTCGACGATATTGAGGCCGATGCATGGCGCGTTGCCCGCGTGATGCGTGAGCAGCTCGCCGATGCCACCCTGCGCGCCAACTTCCAGATCCAGGTGCTGTCCGGCCTGTTTTTCCGCAACAAGGGCTGCTACATCGTCGGCAAGCTGATCAATGGCTTTCGCGAGTTCGGCTTTGCCTTGCCGGTGCTGCACAACGCCGCCGGCAAACTGGTCATTGATGCCGCACTCTTCGGTGAGGATGACCTGCTGATGCTGTTCAGCTTTGCCCGCGCCTACTTCATGGTCGACATGGAGATACCGTCGGCCTACGTGCAGTTCCTGCGCAGCATGATGCCGCGCAAACCGCGCAATGAAATCTACAACGCGTTGGGCCTGGCCAAGCAGGGCAAGACGCTGTTTTACCGCGACCTGCTGCACCACCAGCGCCACAGCACCGACAAATTCCGCATTGCACCCGGCATCAAGGGCATGGTCATGTTGGTGTTTGACCAGCCCAGTTTTCCCTACGTGTTCAAGGTGATCAAAGACTTTTACCCACCCCAGAAGGACACCACCCGCGAGCAGATCAAGGGCAAATACCTGTTGGTCAAGCAGCACGACCGCGTCGGGCGCATGGCGGATACGCTGGAATACAGCGAGGTCGGCTTTCCCCGCGACCGTTTCGATGACGAACTGATCGCCGAGATCCAGAAGTTTGCTCCGAGCCAGCTCGAAATCAGCGACCGGGACGGCGACGGCACCCTCGAAGTCATCCTCAAGCATGTCTATATCGAGCGCCGCATGATTCCGCTCAACATCTACCTGCAGGAGGCGTTCGATGCCGGCGGCGCAGACCCGGCCAACACCACGCCAGGTGCCGTGCGCGCGCGCGAACAGATCGAGCGCGGCGTCATCGAGTACGGCAACGCCATCAAGGATCTGGTGGCGGCCAATATTTTTCCTGGCGATATGCTGTGGAAAAACTTTGGTGTCACACGCCACGGCAAGGTCGTTTTTTACGACTATGACGAAATTGAGTACATCACCGATTGCAACTTCCGCAAGGTGCCGATGCCGCGCAATGAAGAAGACGAAATGTCGGGCGAGGTCTGGTACAGCGTCGGGCCCAGGGACGTGTTTCCCGAGACCTTCGGGCCCTTCCTGCTGGGCAATCCGGCGGTGCGCGCAGTGTTCATGAAGCACCATGCAGACCTGCTGGAGTCCGGTTTCTGGCAGTCCCACAAGGAGCGCATTGCGGCCGGCTATGTCCACGATGTATTCCCCTACGACCGCGAAAAGCGGTTCCACCGCGGTTGAGGGCACCCGCCCGGCCACCACCCCGTCCCCCGCATTGCATCAGGAGCCTCCACCATGACCGACGCCATCGTCATCACCGGCGCAGCCCGCACCCCGATGGGTGCATTCCAGGGCGACTTTTCCAGCCTGGCAGCGCACGACCTGGGCGGCGCCGCCATTGCCGCCGCCGTGCAGCGTGCCGGCGTGGCGCCCGAGCGGGTGGACGAGGTGCTGATGGGCAACTGCCTGATGGCCGGCCAGGGCCAGGCGCCAGCGCGGCAGGCAGCCTTCAAGGGCGGCCTGCCCAACAGCGCCGGCGCCGTCACACTGAGCAAGATGTGCGGCTCGGGCATGCGCGCGGCCATGCTGGCGCACGACATGCTGCTGGCGGGCAGCGCCGAGGTGCTGGTGGCCGGCGGCATGGAGAGCATGACCAACGCGCCCTACCTGCTGCCCAAGGCGCGCGGCGGTTACCGCATCGGCCACGACCGCATTTTTGACCACATGATGCTCGACGGCCTGGAAGACGCTTACGAAAGCGGCCGTTCCATGGGCACCTTTGGCGAGGACTGCGCCGCCAAATACAACTTCACCCGCGACCAGCAGGACGCTTTTGCCACCGCCAGCGTGCAACGGGCCCAGGCAGCAGTCCAGAGCGGCGCCTTCGCCACCGAGATCACCCCGGTGACGGTCAAAGGCCGGGGCGGCGATGTGCAGGTGGCTACCGACGAGGGCCCGGGCCGCATCAAACTCGACAAAATTCCGACGCTCAAGGCAGCCTTCAAAAAAGACGGCACCATCACCGCCGCCAGCAGCTCCAGCATCAACGACGGTGCCGCCGCGCTGGTGCTGATGCGCGAATCCACCGCTGCCCGGCTTGGCAGCCGGCCGCTGGCCCGCATCGTTGCCCACGCCGTGCACGCGCAGGCACCCAACTGGTTTTCCACCGCACCGCTGGGCGCGGTGCAGAAGGTACTGGGCAAGGCCGGCTGGTCCGTGGCCGATGTGGACCTGTGGGAGGTGAACGAGGCCTTTGCCGTGGTACCGATGGCGCTGATGCACGAGCTGGGGCTGAGCCACGACATCGTCAATGTGAACGGCGGCGCCTGCGCGCTCGGCCACCCGATTGGCGCCAGCGGCGCCCGCATCATGGTGACGCTGATCCATGCGCTGGCGGCGCACGGCCTGCGCAAGGGTGTGGCTACGTTGTGCATCGGTGGCGGCGAAGCCACGGCAATCGCCCTTGAATTGCTATAAAAAGTGGAGCAGCATGCCCAATATTCATGATGGTCGGAGCCAAGAATGATCCTCAGCCATGACCAGGAAATGGTGCGTGATGCAGTGCGCACTTATGCGCAGGAGCAGCTCTGGCCCCATGCCGCGCGCTGGGACCGGGAGCACACCTTTCCAGCGGAGGCGCTCCAGGGGCTGGCGGCACTCGGTGCCTATGGCATCTGCGTCCCCGAAGCCTTTGGCGGTGCCAACCTCGACTATCTCACCCTGGCGCTGGTGCTCGAAGAGATCGCCGCCGGCGACGGTGGCACCAGCACCGTGATCAGCGTCACCAACTGCCCGGTCAATGCGATCCTGCTGCGCTATGGCAATGCGGCGCAAAAGGCGCAGTGGCTCACGCCGCTGGCGCAGGGCCGCATGCTCGGGGCGTTCTGTCTGACCGAGCCGCATGTGGGCTCGGACGCCTCTTCGCTGCGAACCACGGCGACGCGCCAGGGTGACGAATATGTGATCGAGGGCGTCAAGCAGTTCATCACCAGTGGCAAGAATGGCGATGTCGCCATCGTTATTGCCGTCACCGACCGGGGTGCCGGAAAGAAGGGCATAAGCGCCTTTCTGGTGCCCACCGATGCGCCGGGTTACCAGGTGGCCCGGCTGGAGGACAAGCTGGGTCAGCACAGCAGTGACACCGCGCAGATCAACTTTGACAACTGCCGCATTCCGGCCGAGAACCTGATTGGCCGCGAGGGCGAGGGCTATGGCATCGCGCTCGGTGCCCTGGAGGGCGGGCGCATCGGCATTGCCGCGCAGAGCGTGGGCATGGCACGCAGCGCCTTCGAGGTGGCGCTGGCCTATGCCAAAGATCGGCAAAGTTTCGGCGCTCCCATCTTCAACCACCAGGCAGTCGGCTTTCGCCTGGCAGAGTGTGCCACCCAACTGGAAGCCGCCCGGCAACTGACCTGGCATGCAGCCGCCCTGCGGGATGCCGGACGCCCCTGCCTGAAGGAGGCCGCCATGGCCAAGCTGTTTGCCAGCGAAATGGCGGAAAAAGTGTGCAGCGCGGCAATCCAGACACTCGGCGGCTACGGCTACGTGAGCGACTTTCCGGTGGAGCGGATTTACCGCGATGTCCGGGTGTGTCAGATCTACGAAGGTACCAGCGACGTGCAGAAAATCATCATCCAGCGGGCGTTGGGCTGATTCATGGAGACCGCTGCCATGCTGCCGCCGGGGCTGCGCGTGTTGGAGCGTGGCTGGCTTTCGAGCAACAACATTCTGGTCCGGGGCCGGCAGGGCACCGCGCTGGTGGACAGCGGCTATGGCCTGCACGCGCCGCAGACGCTGGCGCTGGTGCAGTCGGCACTCGCCGGGCAGCCGCTGGACCTGTTGGTCAACACCCACCTCCACAGCGACCACTGCGGTGGCAATGCGGCACTGCAGGCCGCCTATCCGGCCCTGCAGACCTGGATACCGCCCGGACATGCGCAGGCGGTACGGGACTGGGATGCCCAAGCCCTGACTTACGCCCCCACCGGCCAGACCTGTCCACGCTTCGACTGGACAGCGACCCTGCAGCCAGGGTCAGAGGTTCTGTTGGGGGATCTGCGCTGGCAGGTGCATGCGGCGCCCGGCCACGACCCGCACTCGGTCATCCTGTTCGAGCCGGAAAGCCGGGTGCTGCTGTCGGCCGACGCGCTCTGGGAGCGCGGCTTCGGCGTGGTGTTTCCGGAACTCGATGGACAGGACGCCTTTGACGATGTGGCGCTGACCCTGGACGTGATTGCGGCACTCAAGCCGGCGCTGGTGATTCCCGGCCATGGTGCGCCATTTACCGACGTGGCGCCGGCGCTGGCGTTTGCGCGCCAGCGGCTCGCCGGCTTTGTCGCGAATCCGGTCAAGCACCGGCTTTACGCCGCCAAGGTGCTGCTCAAATTCAAGCTCCTGGAACTGCAGCAGGTGGAAGTGGCCGCACTGACCGCCTGGGCCGCCAGCACGCCCTACCTGGCAAGTCTGCTGGAACACCAGTTCGCCGGACGGGACATCGCCGACAGCGTAGAGTTCCTGGTGCAGGACCTGTTGCGCTCCGGCGCTGCCACGCGCCGCGGTACCTGGGTCCTGAACGCCTGAATCATTCACCGGAGAAAAATTTTATGCCCATTACCCGAAGTTCCAGCGCCCTGGTGGCCGAAGCCATGTCCCAGGTGACAACCTACAGCGTGGCCGAGGTGCAGGCGCGTCTGCAAGACCCGTCGGTGCAGATCGTCGATATCCGCGACATCCGTGAGTTGAACGAGGGCACGGTGACCGGCGCGTTTCACGCGCCGCGCGGCATGCTCGAGTTCTGGGTTGACCCCGAGTCGCCTTATCACAAGAAGATTTTTGCTGATGCGTCCAAAGAGTTCATCCTGTTTTGTGGCGCTGGCTGGCGCAGCGCGCTGGCGACCAAGGCCCTGCAGGACATGGGCATGACCAACGTGGCGCACATTGACGGCGGCTGGGCTGCGTGGGTGAAGCAGGGCGGCAGCACCGAGACGCTGGAGGCGCAAAAGGCGCGCCGCGCGCCGCGGCCCTGAATCTGCATGAAGGCCATACCGCCGGGCGCCGCCTGCCCCTGCGGCCGCGCCGACCCGCGGAACAGGCCGCTGGCCTATGGCCGGTGTTGTGGCCTCTGGCTCGAAGGCGGGAACCTGGCGCCGGATGCCCAGACCCTGATGCGTTCGCGCTACACCGCCTTCACGCTGGAGCGCGAGGAGTACCTGCTGCGAACCTGGCACCGCCGCTACCGCCCGCTGTCGGTGCCGTTCGATGCGGGAGTGCGCTGGCTGGGACTGGAAGTGCGCAGCCACGTGGTGCACGCGGCCTGCCAGGCCGAGGTGGAGTTTGTTGCCCGCCAACGGTTGCCCGGTGCTGCGGCCGTGCGGCTGCATGAGCGCAGCCGGTTCGTGCGCGAAGACGGTTGCTGGTGGTACCTGGATGGAGATCTGCTGTGAAGTTTGATGCGGTGCTGTTTGATTGCGATGGGGTGTTGGTGGACTCCGAACGGCTGACCAACGGGGTCCTGCGCGACATGCTCGAGGAGCAGGGCTGGCGCCTGAGCCTGGAGGAGTGCATGCAGATCTTTGTCGGAAAGGCTGTCATGGACGAGCGCGTCCGGATCGAGCGCCATACCGGCCAGACCCTGCCCCCGGACTGGTTGCTGGCGTTCCGCGCGCGGCGCAACGCGGTGCTGGAAACTGGTATTGCCGCTGTGCCCAATATTCACCCGACCGTGCACCACCTGCACCGGCTCAGTCTGGGCCGGATCGCCTGCGCTTCCGGTGCCGACCGTTTCAAGGTGGAACTCATGCTGGCCAAGGTCGGCCTGCTTCCGTATTTCGAGGGCCGGGTGTTCAGCGGGCACGAGATGCCGCGCTCCAAACCTTTTCCCGATGTCTATCTGGCTGCCGCCAGCGCACTGGGCGTGCCTGCGCAACGTTGCGCCGTGGTCGAGGACACCCTGACCGGGCTGGCCGCCGGTGTGGCGGCGGGAGCAGCTGTTTTTGCCTATGTGCCACAGGGCAGCGCAGAACCGTTCCTGCAAGCCGGCGCGGCGCAGGTGTTCTCCGACATGGCCGAACTGCCGGCCTTGCTGGCCTGAAACCTGCCACAATTGACGTTTACGTAAACGTCAAGTAGACCGGGTGCCAGACCCGTCGCGGTGGCGAGACGATGTGGAGACTTCATGCCCGTTCTGGAATCCAAACTGAATCCGCGTGCCGCTGACTTTGTTGCCAACGCCACAGCAATGCGCGCCCTGGTGGCCGACCTCCAGGCCCGGACTGAACAGGCCATGCTCGGTGGCGGCGAAGCCGCTCGCAGCAAGCACCTGGCCCGCGGCAAGCTGTTGCCCCGGGATCGGGTTGGCATGCTGCTCGACCCTGGCACCCCGTTTCTCGAACTGTCGCCGCTGGCGGCACTGGGCCTGTACCCCGACCGGGACGGCTCCGACAGTGCACCCTGCGCGGGCCTGATTGTTGGCATCGGCCGCATCAGCGGGGTCGACTGCATGGTGGTCTGCAACGATGCCACCGTCAAGGGCGGTACCTATTACCCGCTAACGGTCAAGAAGCACCTGCGTGCCCAGGAGATCGCGGCGCAGAACAATCTGCCCTGCATTTACCTGGTGGATTCAGGTGGCGCCAACCTGCCCAACCAGGACGAGGTGTTTCCGGACCGTGACCATTTCGGCCGCATCTTTTTCAACCAGGCCAACATGAGTGCGCAGGGCATTGCCCAGATCGCGGTGGTCATGGGCAGTTGCACGGCCGGAGGCGCCTATGTGCCTGCCATGAGCGACGAGACCATCATTGTCAAAAACCAGGGCACCATATTTCTGGGTGGCCCGCCGCTGGTGAAGGCGGCTACCGGCGAAGTGGTCACAGCGGAAGATCTGGGCGGCGGCGATGTCCACACGCGGCTCTCCGGCGTGGCCGACCATCTGGCGCAGAACGACCTGCACGCGCTCTCCCTGGCGCGCGAAGCCATTGCCCACTTGAATAAAAACAAGGCTCCGGCCCCCGAAACGCGTGCGCCTGTCGCTCCTAAATATGTAGCAGAAGAGCTGTACGGCGTGATTCCCACCGACACCCGCAAGCCCTTTGATGTGCGGGAAATCATTGCCCGCATCGTCGATGGCTCGGAGCTGCACGAGTTCAAGCCGCGCTATGGCACCACGCTGGTCTGCGGCTTTGCGCATGTGGAGGGCATGCCGGTGGGCATCATCGCCAACAACGGCATCCTGTTTTCCGAATCGGCGCTCAAGGGTGCGCACTTTGTTGAGTTGTGCTGCCAGCGCAAGATTCCTCTGGTGTTTTTGCAGAACATCACCGGCTTCATGGTCGGACGCAAGTACGAGAACGAGGGCATCGCCCGCAACGGCGCCAAGATGGTCACCGCCGTCGCCACCGCAGCCGTGCCGAAATTCACCATCATCATTGGCGGCAGTTTTGGCGCCGGCAACTACGGCATGTGCGGCCGCGCCTACAGCCCGCGGTTTTTGTGGATGTGGCCGAACGCCCGCATTTCGGTGATGGGCGGTGAGCAGGCCGCCAATGTGCTGGCCACCGTCAAGCGCGATGGCCTGGAGGCCAAAGGCGGCAGCTGGAGCATGGAGGAAGAGGAGGCGTTCAAGGCACCGATCCGGCGCCAGTACGAAGAGCAGGGCCACCCCTATTTCGCCACCGCCCGCTTGTGGGACGACGGCATCATTGACCCCGCCGACACCCGCCGCGTGCTTGCACTGGGGCTGTCGGCAGCGCTCAACGCGCCGATTCCGGACACCCGGTTTGGCGTGTTCCGCATGTGAAGGTCGGCCGATGAAACCACGTGACACACAGACTATGTTCACCAAAATCCTGATTGCCAACCGCGGCGAAATTGCCTGCCGCGTGGCCGCCACCGCCCGCCGTCTGGGCATCCGGACGGTTGCCGTGTATTCCGATGCCGACATCGCAGCCCGGCATGTGGCGGCGTGTGACGAGGCCGTGCACATTGGCGGCAGCGCGCCGCGCGACAGCTACCTGCAGTGGCAGCGCATCCTGCAGGCGGCCCGGGCCACTGGCGCGCAGGCGGTGCATCCGGGTTACGGCTTCCTGAGTGAGAACGAGGCCTTTGCCCAGGCCTGTGCCGACGCCGGCCTGGTGTTCATCGGCCCCTCACCGGCAGCCATTCGCGCCATGGGCCTCAAGGCCGAATCCAAGCAGCTGATGGAAACCGCCGGTGTGCCGCTGGTGCCAGGCTACCACGGCACCAACCAGGATCCTGCCCTGCTGCAACGCGAGGCCGATCGCATTGGCTACCCTGTGCTCATCAAGGCCAGCGCCGGCGGCGGTGGCAAGGGCATGCGCGCTGTTGACCGGGCGGGCGATTTCGCTGCCGCGCTGGCCAGCTGCCAGCGCGAGGCGCGCAGCAGTTTTGGTGACGATGCGGTGCTGATCGAAAAATACCTGCAACGCCCGCGCCATATCGAGATCCAGGTGTTCGGGGATACCCGGGGCAACTACGTTTACCTGTTTGAGCGCGATTGCTCCGTGCAGCGCCGCCACCAGAAAGTGCTGGAGGAGGCACCGGCCCCGGGCATGACCCCCGAACTGCGCCAGCAGATGGGCGAAGCAGCGGTAGCGGCGGCACGGGCGGTGCACTACGTGGGCGCCGGCACGGTCGAGTTCATCGTCGAGACCATGAGCGCCGCCAGGCCACTCGAAGGCGCGAAGGCCCCCTCGTTGGGCGGCGCAGCACACGCAGAGGCAAGCGTGGGGGCCTTCTACTTCATGGAGATGAACACCCGGCTGCAGGTGGAGCACCCGGTCACCGAGGCGATCACCGGGCAGGACCTGGTGGAGTGGCAGCTGCGTGTGGCCTCGGGGGAGGCGTTGCCCTTGCTGCAGCACCAGCTGCGCATGCAGGGCCACGCAATCGAGGCGCGCATCTGTGCCGAGAACCCCGACAACAATTTTCTGCCCGCCACCGGGCGGCTGAAAACCTTTGTGTTGCCCGGGTGCACCGCCTTTGCACGCGCCGATGGCGGTGTCCGGGTCGATTCGGGCGTGCGCCAGGGTGACAGCATCAGCCCCTATTACGACTCCATGGTGGCCAAGCTCATTGTGCATGGCAGCACACGCCAGGAGGCCCTTGCCCGGTTGGATGCGGCGCTGGCCCAGACGCATATCGTCGGCCTGCAGACCAATGTGCAATTCCTGCGCCGGGTGGTGCAAAGCCGCTCGTTTGCCCAGTCCGATCTGGACACGGCGCTGATCCCGCGTGAGGCGGCGGTGCTGTTCCACCAGGAAAGCGTCGGGCTGCCGCTGGCGGCGGCAGCGCTGGTGGCGCACACCCTGCAACAGGAGCAGCAGGCCGTCGCCGCAGCCGATGCCAGCGGCTGGATAGACCCCTGGGCGCAGCGCGATGGCTGGCGCCCCTTCGGGTCCCTGGTACGGACTTTTTCGGTGGAGTTCCAGGGTGCGCCGCACACCGTGCGGCTCAGCACCCGGCACGGCGGCGGCCTGGAACTGGAGGTGAGGGGCGAGACTTGCACACTGGCGTTCCAGCCCGGGCCGGACGGGGCCCTGGTGCTGCTGCTCGGTGCCGTACGAACCCCTGTGCATGTGTATCAAAATGGTGCTGCAACCCATGTTTTTACAGGGCAGGGCGCTACACAAATCATAGCAATTGATGCTTTGACCCATGCCGGTGACAGCAGCGATGCCGGCGGACAGCTGACGGCGCCCATGCCTGGCAAGGTGGTGTCCTTTGCGGTCCGCCCTGGCGATACGGTCAAAAAGGGCCAGGTGCTGGCGGTCATGGAGGCCATGAAGATGGAGCACATGATTGCCGCCCCGGCCGATGGTGTGGTGGCGGAGCTGCTGTTTGCGCCGGGCGACCAGGTGAGCGATGGGGCCGAACTGCTGCGGCTGCAACTTTCCTGAGCGGCCGAACCATGCGCGTCAGCCTGTGTTGTACCGACACTGCGCCGGCCCCCTGGCTGGAGAGCCTGCGCAGCGCGCTGCCGGGCGCGGAAGTTACCCAGTGGCAGCCCGGCGCAGCGCTGGCGGATTACGCTGTCGTGTGGGCGCCCCCGCAGGCGTTTTTTGACGAGCAGACAAGGCTTCGGGCGGCCTTCAACATCGGTGCCGGCGTGGATGCCTTGCTGCAACTGCGCATCCCCTCGGCGGTCCGGCTGGTGCGGCTGGACGATGCCGGAATGTCGGTGCAGATGGCGGAATACGTCTGCCACGCCCTGATTCGCCACACCCGCGAGCTGGGGGCCTACGAGGCCGGTATGCGCCAGGGCCGCTGGTCCTACCGCAAGCCGCTGGCGCGCGCGGACTTTCCGGTGGGCATCATGGGGCTGGGTGTGCTGGGCGAGCGGGTGGCGCGCGCAGTGGCGCAGTTTGACTTCCCCGTCAATGGCTGGAGCCGCTCGCCTAAAGCGATAGCGGGCGTGCAGTGCTTTGCCGGCAAGGGGCAACTGCCGGCCTTTCTTGCCGCCAGCCGCGTGCTGGTCTGCCTGCTGCCCCTGACAGAGGAAACCCGCGACATCGTGAACCGGTCGCTGTTGTCGCAGTTGCAGGCCGGTGCTTACCTGATCAATGTGGCCCGCGGGGCGCATGTGGTGGATGAGGACCTGCTGTACATGCTGAGCACGGGCCACCTGGCGGGCGCCACCCTGGACGTGTTTCGCACCGAGCCGCTGCCGCCTGCGCATCCGTTCTGGACGCACCCTGCCATCACGCTCACGCCCCACGCCTCGGCGCGCACGCTGCGCAGCGAAAGCATTGCCCAGATTGCAGGCAAGATTGCCGCGATGGAAAGCGGCGGGCCGGTTGCCGGTCTGGTCGACCGCCAGCGCGGCTATTAGCGCACGCGACGCGCCTAGCTGTGCGGCGCCAGTGCGCCATCGCGGCATCAGTCAAAGCGGGTGGTGAAAATCAGGTCCACGGCGTTTTGCTGGCCCGACTGGGCGCGCAGCGTGAACCGGCGCGAAAGATCGTAGAAGACGTAGAACGTACCCAGGGTGCCAGCGAGACTGCGTTCGTAGGCCACATAGAAATCGCGCGAGAGGCGTTTGCCGAGTTTGACGGTGGCTGTGGCCGCACCGGCAGTGCCATCGGAACGGGTGGTGGCAGTCTCGCCCAGGGAGACTTCGTCCAGTCCCAGCGCAGTCAGCAGGCCGTCGGTGGGCCCCTTGCGCTTGCCCGACAGCAGCGCCACGGCCGCCTGCTGCAGCATGGCGGCCTCGGTGCCGCCGCCGGCCGATGACCGGCCTAGGACCAGCCAGGACAATTTTTCCCCATCCGGCAGGTCCGGGTCGGCATACAGCCGTACCACGGGGAGCTGCGCCGTGCCGCCGATCTGCACGCCCACCGTCTGGGACAGGTTCGGACGCAGGGCCAGAATGTCCAGCACCGGGTTGTCGTAGGCGCCGGTAAAGCGCAGCGCGCCACGTTCAATGTTCAGGTACTGCCCATAGGCGCGGTAGGTGCCGCTGACCGTGCGCAACTCGCCGGTCAGGCGGGGCGTCGCCTCGCGCCCTTCGCTGTGCAGGGTTAGCAGCCCGGCCAGCCGAGTTTTCAGCCCCTGGCCTTCCAGCATGAAATTTGTGCCCAGGTCCAGCGTGACCAGCACATCGGGGACGATGGCCATGCCCCTGCGGGCGGTTTCGGGTGTGTTGGCATCGTTGCGCTGCCGGCCGTTGCTGCGGCGTACGATGACATCGTCGCCCAGCACAGGCGCGGTGTCCTCCGGCAGGATCAGCAGTGCCTGGTCTACGCGAAGGCCGCCGCGCACCACCAGCCGGGCCCGTGCCAATTCCGACGTGAGGCGGCCCGAGACCGCCACCCGCTGGTCGGCGCGGGTGCTCAGTCGCAGGGCCTCGGCCGTCGCTTCCAGCCGCATCTGCAACTGGGCTGCGCTGCCGGGCACGCCCGCAGCGGGCAACCAGTCGACCGTGCCGGTGCCCGTCAGGCGCCCGCCGGTTGGGCCGCCAGCACCTTGCAGGCTGAACTCCAGCACCTCCATGTGCTCTTCCTTGAATTGCAGGCGCAGCACACCCTGGCTGAAATCGATGCCCTCCGCCACCGCGCGCACCGCCAGGTCCCGGGCCTCGGCGCTGCCGCGCCACAGCGGTGCCCCCCGGGTGCCGGCCAACACCGCCTGGGCGCTGAGCGTGCCCTGGATGCGCCAGCCCGGCGGCGCCAGCAGGGACCAGGCCCCGACCCGGGGCAGGCTGGCCTGTATGGTCCCGTCCAGGGGCGCATCGCTGGCCCAGGTCCATCCGCTGCGGTCGCGCCGAAGGCGGGACGACAAATCAGCCCTGGCATTGCCAGCGGCTTCCGAGTTCCAGACCAGGCCCAGGCGCATGGATTCGTCGTCCACTTCCATTGCCAGTCTGGCTTCGCGCAACCCGGCCCGCACCAGGCTGCGCGTGCTGTCATCGCTGAGCATCTGCAGGTCGCCGCTGCTGCGCGCCAGGCTGGCACGCAGGCGCAGGTGCTCCCCGACCGACAGGTCCCATGCCCCGCCGAATACCAGGTCCCCACGCAATCCCAGGTTGGCGACCTGCGTCTGGCCCAGCCATTCCAGCCAGGCCAGGGGTATTCCCTGGAGGCTTCCCCGGCTTTGCCATTGCGCAGTGGGCGCGGTGCTGCCCAGGGGCGACGCGCGCCGGGCTTGCGTCCAGACGGCGCTCTCCCACTGCAGGCCGGCGACGCCAGGGACTGGTCCGCTGACAGAGACCTGGCCGCCGCCGATGTGCACCGACTGGGTGTCGCTGCTCTGCTGCCAGTCCAGCATGAGCGGGCGGGCAAGGCTTGCGCTCCAGCCGCCGGGGGCGGGGCCTTTGCCCACCGTCGCCTGCAACTGGTCCAGGCGCGCCTGCCAGTGCCCTGCGTCCAGTGCCGCGAGATGGGATGCAGCCTCGAGGGTTGCCGGCTGGTCACCGACGCGGCCTCGACCGCGCAGCGTGAGCGCCAGGTCCTGCAGCGTTCCCGCCAGGTCCATCCGGGCATCGTCCAGCTGCCAGGCGGCTGGGCCCGGGTCCGGGGCAGTGCCTGCAGCCGCCATGGGCTTCAGCTTCAGCGCGTTGGCGCTCACCTGCCCCTCGAGTTGCAGGTCACGGCCCTGGCGCTGCCAGCCGCCCTGCCACCGCAGGTCCAGGCCCAGTTGTCCGCTGGCGCCCGCCAGCGCCGCCGGCAGGCCCGGAATCGGCCATTGGCGCATCCATGCCATCAGCTTCTCGGCATCGGCAACCTGTGCCGTGGCATTTCCCTGTCCTGCTGTGGCGCTCCAGTCCCCCACCAGGTGCAGCTGCGCACCGGGCAGGTGGGCGCGAACATCCCCGCTGGTGGCGTAGCTGGCGGTATCCACGGTCAACGCGCCGGAAGCTTCTGCCTGTGGCGTGCGGACCTGCAATTGCGCGAGCGCCAGCGTGGTCCCTTTCCACAGGCCGGTGGCGGACACCAGGTCCCAGCGCGCGCTGGCGTCTGCCGGTGCGCTGCGCAGCGGCGCGGCGGCCGGCGTCAGGCGGCCCTCGAACGCCAGGCCTAGCGGCGTCTGGGACAGGACCACGGTGCCGTCCAGCGCCGTGCCAGGCCAGCGCGAGTCGATCCGGCCTGGCACCATGCCCTGCAGCACCGCCTGTGCGCTCCAGGCTGCCGTGCCGGCGGCAAATGTGCCAGTGGCTTGCAGGCGGGCTGTGCCATCTGTCGCATCGGCCGAAGACAGCCGCCATTGGCCCTCCCGAAACAGCAGGCTGGCAGACAAGTTTTGCAGCGGCAGGCGTTGGCGGTCCAGCGGCCCCACCAGGCGGTTGTGCAGTTGCAGGTCAGCCTGCCAGCCGGCCCCGTCAGGCACGACCGTGGCCCGACCCGACAGGTCGGTTTGCGGCGCCTCGGGCCACAGTGCCGCCAGGTCCAGCGCCTGCCATTGCGCCCGGGCCTCCTGCACTTCTTGTGCGCTGCCGGGGTGCAGCCGCGCCTGCAGGTGGGCTTCTGGGGCGCCGGCCACGGGCTTGGTGGTGGCTGGTGCTGGCCGCAGGTCGGCGCTGAGGTCCAGCGATGCCTGCGGCCCCGACAGCGTCCCCTGCAGTGTTCCATCCGCCTGCAGCGCCAGGGAAGCCGATCGTCCGGGCACGGTGGCCCGGACCGCGCCCGAGAGCTGTGCCGACACCGCCATCGGCGCCAGCGCCTGCAGGCTTGCATCAATCCGGTACGTTCCCGAACCGATGGCCACCGCACCCCCTTCAAGCCGGTGCAAGGTGCCGTCGTAGCGGTAGTGGCCGCTCAGCTTAGTCGCCTGCAATGGCGGTGTACCGGCCCATTCCAGCGCTTCGAGTTCCAGCCGCGCGTCCATATGCAAGGGCAGTACCAGCGCTTGCAGGGACGCAGGGGCGGCAGCGCCCGATGGCTCCACCCGTAGCCACTGTGCGCGCAGCATCGGCACCTTCCATTGCCCCTCTAGCAGGCGACGCCACTCCCAGTTCACCGCGATGCTGCGCGCCTCCACCAACAAGCCCGGTTGCTGCCACCGCAGGCTGCGCAGGGTACCGCCCTCGCGCAGCGATCCGGTGACGCCCTCGACCTGCAGCACGTCGTCGGCAGGCAGCATCCGCGATGCCAGCCGCAGCGCAGTGGCCAGGGAGCCTTCCGACCCGCTCCAGATGCCCAGGCCCAGCACCGCCACCAGGGCCAGTTCCAGCACCGGCGCCGCCGCCAGCACCAGGAATTTTCCACTCCGGTACAGGAAGCGCATCAAAACACCATGCCCACGTTCAGGTGCAGCCGCACGGCCTGCGTGGCCAGGCCATAGGCAAGGTCGATCTGCAAGGGACCGATGGGAGTTTTCCAGCGCACACCTGCGCCGACACCGGTTTTGAAACTGAAGGCGCCCGGGTCATTCGAAACGGCGCCGGTGTCGGCAAACAGCGCGCCCTCCCAGTCGGTCATGACGCCCTCCCGGTACAGGGGCCGCTGCCACTCCAGCCCGGCGGTCGCCAGGTAGCGCCCTGGCTCGGCGCTGCTGACACCGTTGCGGCTGATGCCGATTTCCTCGTGCCGGTAGCCGCGCACGCTGTTGTCGCCGCCGGCCAGAAACAGCTGGCTGAAGGGAACCTTTCCGGCGTTGCCCACGGCAATGGCCCCGGCCTGCGCCTGGTACACCAGACGGCCGGCCCGCTGGCGTTGCGCCAGTGGCTGCGCGGTGTTGCCCAGGGGCTGGTAGTTGCGCCAGCGCAGCAGTACACGGCTGTAGGGCTCTTGGTCGCTGCCCAGGATCGAGCCGACGGACACGTCGCCGCCGACCGCCCAGCCCTGGGTGGGGAAGGGCATGCTGTTGAAGTTGCGCAGCGCAAACGCATAGTTCGCGGTCACACTTTCATTGAGCGTTTTTTCTCCGGTATCCCGCAAGTGGGTGTCCGAACCCTCCCACTCCAGGTAGTAGCTCTGGTCAAGCTGGGTATCACTGGTAAGCCGCCCCAGCCGGTACCGCTGACCGGAAACATCGAACGCACCTATGCTTTGGCGGCTGAACAGCGCGGACGCCGCCCACTGCCATTGGCTCTCGGAGGGCGCGGACGTCCAGTCGCTGCTCAGGCTGCGCGTGTCACGGTCCAGCTGCACCTTGTTCACCGCCTTCCAGCCAATGCCAGGCACCTGGTTATAGGTGTGCTCGGCACTGACGCGGGCACCGGTGTCGGTGCTGGCGCCCAGCCCAAAGACCATTTTCTGCATGCGGGCCTCCTGTACCTGCGCCAGCACCGTGGCTTGCGCCGGATCACTGTCCAGGTCGAGGGAAAGGTCGGCGGAATCGTAAAGGCCGCTGTCGGTGAGGCGCCTCTGCGCTTCCACCAGGTCGGACTGCCGGTAGTCACTGCCGGTATTCAGCCGCGCCAGGCCCAGCACCCGTTGCGCGCTGTAGCGTTCGGCCCCGCGGACGCGCACGGGGCCCACGCGGTAGGCCGGGCCCGATTCCAGTGTGATGTCCAGATCAGCCACCAGCGCTTCAGGCCGGACCTCGGCGCGCGCCTGTGCCAGTCGCGCAGCCGGGAAACGCTGCGCCACCAGCTGCTGCAGAGCCTGCTGTTTGGCGCGTTCCCACTGACCCTGGGTAAAGGGCATCCCCACCGCAAGCACCCAGTTTTCCTGGATCGCTTCACGCTGCGCCAACGCCTGCGGGTCCTCGGCCACCGGGCCGCTGAATCGCACCACCACGCTGCCAATGCGGGTCTGCCCCCCCGGCTCCAGGTCGATGGTCACCGTGCGCTTCCCGCCGCCCGCACGGCCCGGTTCCAGTTGCACTCGCACTTCGGGGGAGAAGTAGCCCAGCGTGGCCGCCAGATCCATGGCCTGTTCGCGCGCCGCAACCAGCAGCCGCTGCAACTCCGCATCGCTCAGGTCGGTCAGGGACTGGTAGCGCTGCAGCTCCAGGTGCCGTTGCAGCAGGTCCTGGAGCGCTTGCGGGGCACGGATGTCCAGCGCGAAAGCGATTTCCTGCCCGAGCGAGGCTGCGGCCGTGGCCGACATCAACAGTCCCAACAGCCAGCGTTTCATAGGTGTTTCAGCTCCATCCCACTGGTACTGTAAGACAATGCCCCTGGCCATCCCGCTGTGGCCAGGCCTTGGAGTTACCATGGCGCCCTTGGTGGTAGCGGCTTACGCTGCGCCGCACACACTCCATGAATCTACCCTCCTTCGTCCAACTGGTCGATGTCGGTCCACGCGATGGTCTGCAAAACGAAAAGCAGCCGGTGCCTGCCGCCATCAAAATCGAACTGGTGCACCGCCTGCAGCAGGCGGGCCTGCGCGCGATTGAAGTCACCAGCTTCGTCAGCCCCCGCTGGGTCCCGCAAATGGCCGACAACAGCGAGGTCATGGCCGGGATTGCACGCCCCGCCGGCGTGCGCCACTCCGTGCTCGTTCCCAATATGCAGGGCCTGGACGCCGCACTGGCCTGCAGGCCGGACGAGATTGTGGTGTTTGGCGCTGCCAGTGAAGCATTCAGCCAGAAAAATATCAACTGCTCCATTGCCCAGAGCATAGAGCGCTTTCGTCCGGTGGTGCAGGCGGCGCTGGCCAACGGTGTTGCGGTTCGTGGCGCCATTTCCTGCGCGGCAGGCTGCCCCTACGAGGGCGATATTGCGCCGCAACGGGTAGCCCTGGTGGCTCAGCTGATGCGCGAAATCGGTGTGCAGCATGTGGGTGTGGCAGACACTATCGGTGTGGGCACACCGCGCCAGGTGCAGCGTGCCATGGCGGCGGTGCTGGAGCACTACCCGGTCGATGCTGTTTCGGGCCACTTCCATGACACCTATGGGCAGGCGCTGGCCAACACCCTGGCATGTCTGGAGATGGGCATCTGGCAATTCGACACCTCGGTCGCCGGTCTGGGCGGCTGCCCATACGCCAAAGGCGCGACCGGGAATGTGGCGTCGGAAGACGTCGTCTACATGCTGCAGGGCATGGGCATCGAGACTGGCATCGACCTGGACCGGCTGATAGACGCGGGTGCTTTTATCAGCCAGGCCCTGGGGCGCAAGTCCCATTCGCGTGCGGCCAATGCCATCCTGAACAAGCGGGGCGATGCACATGCCTGACACAGGCTGCATGCCGGTGTCCATTGCCGCGCCGCAGGGCGGCGTGGCCTCGCCGTGCATCTCGGTCTGCACCATGGACGCATCGACCCAGCTGTGCCTGGGCTGCTTTCGCACCCTGTCCGAGATTGCGCAATGGGCTTCGATGGATGACCGGGCCAAGCGCGAAACCTGGGTGGCGATCCAACAACGCGCCGCCGTCTCCATCCCATGAAACGCATCACTTTTTATCTCGATTTCATTTCCCCCTATGCCTGGCTGGCGTTTGACGAGTTGCCCCGGGCGCTGATGGGGCTGAGTTATTCGGTGGCTTACCAGCCGGTATTGCTGGGTGCGCTGCTGCGACACCACGGCCAGCTCGGCCCGGCAGAAATTGCGGCCAAGCGCGACTGGACCTACCGCCATGTGCTGTGGCTGGCCCATTGCAGGGGATTGGCCTTGCGCATGCCGACACAGCACCCCTTCAATCCCCTGGGCCCGTTGCGCCTCGCGCTTGCTTGCGATGCAGCGGGTTTACCCAACCGCTACGTGTGTGAAACCGTGTTGCGCCATGTCTGGGAATCCGGGGGGGATGCAGCCGATCCGCAGCGCCTGGCAGCCTTGGCCCGTGAACTGGCGCCCGCGCGGGACCCCTCGGGCGATGCGGTCAAGGCCGACCTCAAGGCGGCGACCGACGCGGCCATTGACGCAGGCGTGTTTGGCGTGCCTGCGTTTGCAGTGGATGGCAAAGTGTTCTGGGGCCAGGACGCTTTGCCCATGCTGCGTGCGTACCTGCAGGGGGATGACTGGTTTGCAGGCAAGGACTGGAGCGATGCTGCGTCAGTTCCTGCGGGCGTCAGCCGTTCCCCGGCGCGGTAATGCATTGATGGCGCTGCATACCTGGTGGCTGTTTGTCGGAATGACGTTCGTCGTTTCTGCCACCCCTGGCCCGAACATGGTGCTGGTGATGAGCACCAGCGCCCGCCGGGGTCTGCGTGCGGCGGTGTGCAGCATGGCGGGTTGCATGACCTCCCTGCTGGCCATGCTGGGAATTTCTGCGGCCGGGCTCGGCGCCCTGTTGCATGCCTTTCCGGCGGTTTTTGACCTGTTGCGGCTCAGCGGTGCGGCCTATCTGGCGTACCTCGGTGTGCGCACTTGGCAGTCGCCCGTGCACGACGCGGCGCTGGCCCCCGCCCCATGGGTGCCAGCGTCGGAGTCTGGTGTCGCCCTGTACCGCCAGGGCGCGCTGGTGGCTGCGAGCAACCCGAAGGCCATCCTGTTTGCCGCGGCATTCTTTCCCCAGTTCATTCACCCTGACCGGCCGCAGTTCACCCAGTTCGTCATCTTGCTGGCAACGTTTTCGGTGGTCGAGATCGGCTGGTATTTCGTGTACGGGCTCAGCGGTCAGCGGCTGTCCCGGTACCTGGGCCGCGCGTCGGTGCTGCGGGTCTTCAACCGCCTGACCGGAAGTGCCTTCGTCGGTTTTGCCGCCCTGATGGCCTTGACGTCAGGATAGTGGTTTCCCGGATTCGCGCAATTGGCGCGAACTTGTTTGGCGAAGCGACCGCTGGCACCGAGCCGGTTTTTTGGGCGCACAAACAGCGCAAGGCCCCATTTTTTCCAAGCAAGAAAATTGGCAGTCGGGCGGCTACTGGGCGAGGCCGGCGGGCGGTGCGTTGGCGTAAGGTTGTGTAATAAGGGAGTCAGAGCCGCGTCAGTCCATCCAGTGATAGTCCAAGATCGGCATACCGCTCGGTGTCGCTCGCATTTTTAATTTTTGGAGTCACGATCTATGGCAACAGCAGCCCCCCGGCCGATGTCTGCGGAAGAGAAGAAAGTCATCTTCGCTTCCTCCCTCGGTACCGTATTCGAGTGGTACGACTTTTACCTGTACGGTTCGTTGGCGGCCATCATCGCCAAACAGTTTTTCAGCGGTCTGGACGAAGGCTCCGCGTTCATTTTTGCGCTGTTGGCATTTGCGGCCGGCTTCATCGTGCGGCCGTTTGGCGCGCTGGTGTTCGGCCGGCTCGGCGACATGATTGGACGCAAGTACACCTTTCTGGTGACGATCCTGATCATGGGCTTGTCCACCTTCATCGTGGGCGTGCTGCCCAGCTACAGCGCGATCGGCGTGGCCGCTCCGGTGATCCTCATCGGCCTGCGTCTGCTGCAGGGTCTGGCGCTGGGTGGTGAGTATGGTGGTGCTGCCACGTATGTGGCCGAACACGCGCCGCATGGAAAGCGCGGTGCTTTTACCTCCTGGATTCAGACCACGGCAACGCTGGGCCTGTTTCTGAGCCTGCTGGTGATTCTGGGTGTGCGCACCTCGGTGGGCGAAGAAGCCTTTGCCGACTGGGGCTGGCGCGTTCCGTTCCTGGTCTCTATCCTGTTGCTGGGCGTGTCCGTCTACATCCGCTTGAGCATGAACGAGTCCCCTGCCTTCGTCAAAATGAAGGCGGAAGGCAAGACCTCCAAGGCACCCTTGTCCGAGTCTTTCGGGCAATGGAAAAACCTGAAAATCGTGATTCTGGCGCTGGTGGGCCTGACGGCCGGTCAGGCGGTTGTCTGGTACTCGGGCCAGTTCTATGCCCTGTTCTTCCTGACCCAGGCGCTCAAGGTGGACGGTCCTACCGCCAATATCATGGTGGCGGTTTCGCTGATCATCGGCACGCCCTTCTTCCTGGTTTTCGGTTCCTTGTCTGACAAGATCGGCCGCAAGCCCATCATCCTGGCGGGATGCCTGCTGGCAGCGGTAACGTATTTCCCGACCTTCAAGGCCCTGACGGCCGCCGCCAACCCGGACCTGGCTGCAGCCCAGGAAAAAGCGAAGGTCACCGTTACAGCCGACCCGTCTGAATGCTCGTTCCAGTTCAATCCGACCGGTACCAAGAAGTTCACCTCGTCCTGTGACATCGCCAAGCAGAAGCTCGCTTCCGCTTCGGTGAGCTACGACAACATCGTTGCGCCGGCCGGCACCAAGGCAGTGATCAAGGTGGGTGAAACTGAGGTGCTCACGGCAGTGACGCCGGAAGACATTGCCGCTGCCAAGGAAGCAGCCGAAAAGAAACTCGCTGACCTGACGGCTGCGTCGCCGCAGGACCCCAAGGCGATGGCGGCTGCTGCGGCCAGCGTCAAGGCCCTGAGCGGTGAGAAGACCGCCAAGGACGCCGTGTTCTCGGCCAAGCTCAGTGCTGCGCTCAAGGCTGCTGGTTACCCTGCCAAGGCGGACATGGCCAAGTTCGACAAGGTCAAGGTGGCTGCCATCCTCACCTATCTGGTGCTCTTGGTCACCATGGTGTACGGCCCGATTGCTGCCATGCTGGTAGAAATGTTCCCTACCCGCATCCGCTACACGTCCATGAGCCTGCCCTACCACATCGGCAATGGCTGGTTCGGTGGCCTGCTGCCGACCACGGCCTTTGCCATCGTGGCCCAGACTGGCAATATGTACAACGGCCTGTGGTACCCGATCATCATTGCCGGAGCGACCGTGGTCATCGGCGGAATCTTCATCAAGGAAACCAAGGACGTCGACATCTACGCCGACGACTGAGCCTGGCCGTGCGCCTCAGACCCTGCCCCTGCGGCGGGGTCGTCGACAGAGCCCTCCGTGTGAGGGCTCTTTTTTGCCCCGCCCGCGGGGCCCCTATTCAAGAAAAATAGTGCGATGTGGAAGATTATTGTGGGATTTATTTTGTTTGCCGCCCTGGCGCTCTACATGCTGAGCAGAGGGGGCGATATCGACATGGGCGGCGAGAAGCATGGTGCCGAGGCGACCCAGGCCCAAGCTTCGGCCTCGGCCCCTGCTACTGCCGCACAGGCACCTGCGAGCAAGTAGACTTCCGCCTGTCTGGGGAGGATTTTCACCGGGAGGGGCCATGCGCCTGTGGTTGCTCATTGTGGTCAGTTGGCTGGTCGCCGGGTGTGGCGGCGGGGGTGGCTGTGCTGGTATGGCCGGTGGTGTGGACACCTGCAAAGTCACGAGTGCGGCTACCCCAGACTCCGGCAACAATGCAGGTAACAGCGCGCCCACACCGGTGGTGCTGGCGGCTTCGGGCACCCTGGCCAATCTGTGTGCCAGTCCGCGCTCTGCCACGGTGGACCGGCAGGGGACCCTGGCCCAGGAAAAGGCCTATTTGCGTTCCTTTGTGGATGAAACCTACCTCTGGTACCAGGACGTCCCGACCAACCTGGTCGCTGCGAGCTACCCCACCCCGCAGCTCTACTTCGATGTGTTGAAGACCACGGCAAAGACCGCATCCGGCGCCTCAGTCGACCAGTTCCACTGGTCCCAGAGCACCGCTTCCTGGAATGCGGCCTCGTCCGGAATTTCGCAGGACTATGGCATTGCCTGGGCGGCGCAGTCCAGCGTGCCACCACGCAACTGGGTGGTCAGCCAGGTGGCGCCAGCATCGCCGGCGGCGTTGGCGGGCGTGCAGCGGGGTGACCGGCTGACTGCCGTGGATGGCATTGATTTCGTCAACGACAACACCGCCGCCGGTGTCGCCCTGCTCAATGCGGGCCTGTTTCCAAGCGTGCTGGCGCCTCACAGCTTCGGCTTCAACGGCAGTGCGCAGTTCAGCCTGACACCGGCCACCATCACCACCGTGACAGTGCAAAACGTCAAGACGATTGCCAGCGCCAGTGGCACCGTGGGCTACTTCAGCTTCGACACGCACATTGCCAAATCGGAAGACGAACTGATTGCCGCCATCAACCAGCTCAAGGCCGCCAATGTGACCGATCTGGTGATCGATCTGCGCTACAACGGCGGCGGCCTGCTGTATGTGGCCAGCGAGCTGGCGTACATGATCGCGGGACCTACCGTCACGCAGGGCAAGATTTTTGAAAAACTCAGCTACAACAACAAGCTCACGGCAAAGAACACCTCCTATGACTTTTTCTCAACGGGTACCGCCGGCCAGTCCTTGCCGTACTTGGGCCTGAAGCGCGTGACGCTGCTGGTTTCCCGCGGTACCGCTTCCGCCAGTGAATCCATCATCAACAGCCTGCGGGGTGTGAATGTGGTGGTGGACCTGATCGGCACGACCACCCGCGGCAAGCCCTATGGTTTTGTTCCGCAGGACAACTGCGGCACCACCTATTTCGCGATCCAGTTCAAAGGCGTCAACGACAAGGGCTATGGCGACTACGCTGATGGTTTCCCCCCCACCTGTACCGTAGCGGACGACTTTTCCCGTTCGAGGGGCGACCCTTCCGAGGCCCTGCTGAGCACCGCCCTGGGCTACCGCCTGACGGGGACTTGTCCGGCCACGGCGACCGACCCGCGCCGCCTGAAGGGTGTGGGCACTGCCCCCTATGAGCTGGTGCGCCCGGCCACGCAGGAAATGCGCATATTCACGGGCATGGACCGGCCATGACTTGCCTGCAAGGGTGGCTTCCGCTGCTGGCGACGCTGGTGTTGGCGGGCTGCCAACTGGGCCTGGCGCCACTGGCGCAGCCGGCAGTGCTGACCAATCCGGGGCCGGAGGTGACGCGGGAGTTGAGCACTGCCATCGCCGCCATGGCCGGCTTTGCCAGCGTCACCCTGGCCGACAGTGACTTGACCCGCAGCAGCGAGTTGATGGTTGAGCGCACGCCCCAGAGGGACGGAAGCGGTGAACTCCTGCAGGGCCGCAACCTGGAGTTGCCGCACCGCTTCGGGCTGGTTTTGCGCGACGGCCACTGCTGGCTGGTCCACCCGGCCGATGGCCAGCAGCGCAGGCTGGCGCTGGCGAAGTGCCGCAACACAGCGGGCTGACGCACGGTGGCGGTGCTGAAACACTGCCTAGAATGACGGTCCTTCCCTTCAGAGAGCCGGCACCATGTCCCAGGGCACCATCCGCATTCGCGGAGCGCGTCAGCACAACCTCAAGAACCTTGACCTGGACATCCGCACCGGAGAGCTGACAGTGGTGACCGGGCCCAGCGGTTCCGGCAAATCCAGCCTGGTGTTTGACACCCTGTATGCCGAAGGACAGCGGCGCTACGTGGAGACTTTCTCGGCCTACGCGCGCCAGTTCCTGGACCGCATGGACAAACCGGCGCTGGACCGGGTCGAGGGCGTGCCGCCAGCGATTGCCATTGACCAGACCAATCCGGTGCGCTCGAGCCGCTCTACCGTCGGCACCATGACCGAGCTCAATGACCATCTGAAGCTCCTGTTCTCCCGCGTCGGCAGCCTGTTTGACCGGGAAACGGCGCAGCCGGTGCAGCACGACACGCCGGAGACCATTTACGCCCAGTTGCAGCAGCGCGCCGCCCAGGCCGGCAACCCCCGGCTGGTGGTGACGTTCCCGGTGGAGCTGCCGTCCGCCACCAGCCCCGAGGAGGTGACGCAGTGGCTCAGTGCCAGCGGTTTTACCCGTGTGCATGCCGAGCGCGCGTTGGCCACGGTCAGCGGGCCGCGCAAGGTGCTCGATGTGGTGGCGGACCGCTTCCGTCTGGAGGGCGCGGAGCAGGCC
>Ga0007791_10000021_pt1 | contig 34239 bp, 40 predicted proteins | sample CryBogmetaGMA05M_FD_60368 | JGI IMG/M metagenome (GOLD analysis project Ga0007791, IMG submission 60368) | Freshwater microbial communities from Crystal Bog, Wisconsin, USA - MA0.5M | ecosystem: Environmental > Aquatic > Freshwater > Lake | place: Crystal Bog, Wisconsin, USA | collected 2009-07-06 | reverse complement strand
ATCTACAAGAGTCGCTTCAAGTTGCTTAATTTTTTTTTGATAGCGTTCTTTTACATCAGGGTCTGATTCAGATGCTAATGCAGCTTTTAACTTTGAAATTTTTTGCTCAGCTTCGTTAAGGTCTTTTTTTTCCTCAGCAGCAGCCTTTGCTTCTACCTTTTCAACCTTTACTTCAGCTTCAGCAATTTGTTTTTCAAGAGCATCTACCTTTTTTTGGTATGCTTTTTTTACATCTGGGTCTGACTCAGAGTCAATAGCGTTCTTTAGTTTTGCTATTTTATTTAAAAGTTCTTTAGTATCCATTATTTTAGATTTATTATTTTAGTGAATTGATAAATGATTTAAGAATTTTAACTCTCTCTATGAAGTATTCATCTCCATCTTCTGCCATAAACTCATCTGCATCAAGTTTTTTCTGCATAAGTTCTTTAAATTCCTTCTTTTCATCATCATCATACACATCATCGTAAATTTCTTTACGCTTAGCAAGCTCTTCTTTAAACTTATTTACTTTATCAGACATTCCAGTTTCTACAACTTTTACTTCCTCTACTACCTCTTTTATTTTTGGTTCTTTAATAGCTTTAGGTTTAACAACATCAGGCGCAGCTTTTGGTGCACCTTTAGATTTAATATCTCCTTTATCTACAATAGCTGCCTCACGAGGAGTAGTAGATGAAAATTCTTTTAATGCCGCTTCAGTATCTATCTCTTCAATGAAAGGATTTTTCTCTCCTTTTGACTTATACCACTTATTTACTATCTCGCTGATAGCGTTATCTAACTCGATATAGTGATTTTCTGTATTTTTGAAATTCTCTGTTACATCTTTAATGTACATAGCAATATCTCCTAAGTTATAGGAAACATTATTATTTTCACGAGCTATTTCCTGCTTTTCTGGAAATACATCAGACAAGTCTACTCCTGAGGATAGTAATTGTTCTGTGAAGTATTTATAAGCCATAGTGTTATTTTTATTTATTATACCCCAAAAGTAATCCAATATCCGATATAAAATTCATATAGGATTCTTTTTGCAAAATACTTAATTTTTCCATATTCTCCAAACTGGTTTTTTGAGCGGTACTATTGTTTTGTAATTTTGGCGTAAACTCATAAAAGGAAGCCAAACTAAATACAATATCTATCCTCATACGACTCATCTGTCCGTGTTTTTGCCCCATAAAATCTTGGAGCTTAATTTTGGTAATATTTACTGTTTTGCCACCGACTGATAACAAGTTTTCACTTAAATATAAAACGTAGTCATCTCCATCTTTTATTATATTATAAATCTCTAAAACAGCACTTGGCCTTCCCAACCAATCAAATATAGAATCTTTACTCAATATATTATTTGAGAAAATAACAGAGTGCATATTAGATAGGCTCAAAGATTTTGTTTTGTAGTAACTACATATAAAATCAAAATGAACTTTCAAAAAGTCCTTTGAGAAAAGCTCTGGATTGAATACTGCACTTAAAGATAATACTCTATAAAAACTATTATCGTCTACAATACAAGACTCAAGTGAATTTAGTAAGTATTCAACCTGAAACTGCTGTAAAGTAATAGCATCAATATATGGACTATCTAAAATATCCTCAATCTCTCTTAAAGTTGGGAAATTAACTGTTGACGAAGTTCTACTATAAGGGTACTTTAACTTTATTTGAACATCAGGATTTAATTGATAAACTCCGTTTATATAATGTACATTATCATCTAAAAAATCATAATGCCAATAATATTGCTGCTCAAAATCCAAGAATTTTTTTACATCTTCAGCCGCTAAAGGCCTTTTATATCTTAAAGCATCTTTACCAGCTCGATGCAAAAGAGCTAATCTGGATTGTTGTCTGTAAAATACCAAATTATCAAGGTCGGCATCAAAGAACGACTTAGCCATCATAGGTAGCTTGAACTGATGCAACCTAATCTTTCTTAAACGAGCTTTTAGTTCATCTACATCTGGCATTTGGCCAGTGCTTCCGTTACTTCCATTACTTCCGTTGCTACCTGAGCTACCGCTTGAGCCTGAACTTCCGCTGCTTCCTGATGAACCAGAACTTCCTGAGCTTCCACTGCTTCCTGATGAGCCAGAGCTTCCACCGCTTCCTGAACTTCCGCCACTACCTCCACTACCTGAGCTACCACCACTGCCGCTACTACCTGAGCTACCACTTGAGCCTGAGCTACCATTATTTCCAGTTGAAATTATTTCAATCTCATCTGCTGTATATGTTCCGCCAGTAGTTCCTCCATTTGCATATTGATGAACTTCAAAAACACCACCATTTTCCATAGTTACTTCTGGAGCATCCTCTCTTACCTCGTAAGTGCCATCAGAATTAACTTTGGTAACAGTACCAGTATTTCCAGTTGATTTTACACGAACTTTACTTCCTACTTTAATCTTGTTATCATTTCCATTAGAACCTGAACTTCCATCCGAACCTGAGCTTCCATTGCTACCTGAGCTTCCCGAACTTCCTGAACTCCCGTCTGAACCTGAGCTTCCATCTGAGCCTGCTGAGCCATTAGAGCCTGAACTTCCTGCACTGCCATCCGTTCCATTAGGAGGTTCTGGTGGTAAATCTGGGTCTGGGTCATCGTCATCTCCTCCATCAGAGCCTGAGCTTCCACGACTACCTGCGCTACCTGAACTACCATTATCTACCCCTTTACCTGCTGTGGTTTGTAGTTGAAACAAAGTATCTCCAGATTGAAATATATCAAACTCGAAGTCCTCATCTTCTTTTTTAACCTCTTTCAAGGCAGTCTTTATTCTCTCTCTTATAGATGCCATATTACTCTATGGATAAAATTGTGTGTAAAAATTTTAATTTAGCACTATACTCAGTTTCTTCAAAAAATGCGTCTAACATCTTATTTAGAGACTTATTTTGATTTTTTAAGAAATATGTTAAATCATTTTGCAGGTAGTAATCATTAAACTTAGCCTTCAAATAAGCAATAAATTTATCTACAAACCATTCATTATAATCGTTATAGTGCAAATCATTATCAAATTCATTTGTTAGCGCTTCATCATTACCTAATTCTACCAAACAATCGTGTACAATATGGCCTAACTCGTGTAAGAATGGAATACAGCTATTGTCTTTTTTAAAGTGCAATACATATTCCTTATTTTTGGTTTCAAGGGCAGCCTTTATATCTTTAACTTCTATAACCTCTTCAACTCCGTCAATCACTGTTAATTGTTGAATTGGTGTATTTTCCCATTTTGTTAGGTAAAAATAATTTTTGAACTCACTCTCGACAAATCTTGACTCCTGAACGCTACGGCTTTCCATCTCTCCATAAAGATTTTCATAACCTTTAAATAAAACATTACCTACATCAGAGTCTCTTAAACCATCAACTCTTGTTAATTTTTCACGATAAATTTTTGATTGAGCATAACCATCAGCAATATTATCAAAAAGTTCATAAATGATTTCTGGATTTGATACTTTAGACTCTAAAAAAATCACAATATCATTAGTTGTAAAGTCGCCTTGTTCAGCAACATATAATACAAGATAAAAGTTTATTGTCTTTATTGTAAATTTATATTCTGTCTCATCTGTTAATTTTTCAATTAAAACACCTTTTAAATATCTTGCATTTTCTCCTTTAGGAATATCATTCTTGATAATATCTAATAATTCTAATCTTGATTCATTATTATTTAAGTGCTCCCTAAAATATCTCTCCATTCTATTTATAGATGCAAAAATTTTTCTTACAGCATTACTACCAACGGATGCTACAAATTTTGCTAAAAATTCATTACCACCCCTTGCAAAACCTTCTTGATTTTGAACAAAGTGTTGTATTTCGTGTAACAAAACTGATAAAGGTTCTCCGTTTAAACTTGAAGCATACATATTGATAAATCCACCTCTATCATCTGGAGAAAAATAACAAATTTGAGGTTCTCTTTGATTTTCCCCATAAAAATATGATATTGGCATTAAGGCCAACTTAGGATAATAATTATATAGTGTTGGATGTTCCAATAACTCAACTAATCTACCCTTATAACCTCCACCAAGCATTCTTGATGGATTTGTAACAAATGGTAGAACTTCGTTAATTGTCATACCTTTAGGAACAAAAATCTTTCTATTTTCATAATCATAAAGTGATGACTGAATAATTTTAGCCTCGTTATCAGCAATATTAGTTCTCCACTTGCCATCGTTTGTACTCAAAGCCCATCCAGTCAATAAATATACTTGGTCTATTGGAACTAATGACCTTAATAATAATTTTGCTTCTTCTAATTTACTCTTTTGTTCATCTGATAATTTTGCATTTTCTCCTATAACCATAAACCTAAGAGTACCACCTATTTCAGGTAAAACACCTCCATCATATACGACAAGATTAACTACCTTTTTCAAACAAGTTCCATATAATGTTTTAGATAAACGAATTTTCATTGAATCGTTTACCATATCATATACCTGCATTATAATTTGTAGACGGCTATTACAGAAATAAGATATTGCTCTTCTGAAATCATCTGATGTATATATGTTGGAAATAGCATTCGTGGATACATTGACATCAATAATCCTATCTTGCTGAACTGCGTATGAGTAAAATGATTTTACTTTTTCTGGCTCATAGAATGTTCTCAAAAATTGATAAAATATACCATCACGAGTTTCAAATGTATTAGGGAAAAATGCAATATTCAAATCTCTTTGAGCATCCTGCCTTCTATTTTGCAAAGTTCTATATAAACTTAGGTTCACATCTCTAACTACCTCTGATGAATGTATATCGAGTTTTGATTCTTGTTCATTTACAGAATAATATATGACAAAAAAATCCCTATCCTGAAGATTTTTTAAACCTTCTGGGAGTTTGTCTAAAAGACCAAAATTTTTTAAGTCTTGTTTTGTTACTTTCATTATAATTTCTTTAAAACCTTCATAGTCCTAAAAAACTCACGACCTAAGTCTTTTACATCTTCGGTTTTTATATAGTTACCTTCTTTATCAAATGAGAATACATCATATGATGAATCACAAAGAGAGCTTTTATCAAAAACCATATTTTTATGCACTAAAAAAATTGTATCTGGATGCTTTGGAGACAATACAACTACCTCTTCAAAAGGAACTGAAGTATGAGTATTTCTTTTGAAATTTCTCGAAGCCTGAAATTTGGCTTGTTTTGATTTTGTATTTATCTTATGCAGTATCTCCGAAGTCATAATTCGCAAATTTTATTAGTGCTTCTTTATTTTTATTTTCCACCGTCAATACAATATCCTTCACTTGTTGTACTGCGCCTTGTTCATCGGCCACTCTATGCAAGTAAAAGTGCATCAGGTCTTTGTTACCCTTCTTATTATCCATATACTTGTGATACATACCGATTGGATTAACCATATCTGGCTCTTCAATTCCGTGCCAGTATTTCAGTGGGTCAGCAAAAGGATTTAGTGCATCGCCAAAATATCCAAAAAAGGTATTCAGTAGAGATACAAACTTAACATTATGAAATGATGGGTCTGATAAGGTATATAATAATCCATCCAAATCCATTTGTTCATCAAAAGTTTTGGCAGTAAATGAGAAAAATCTTCTTCCTTTACTTTTAACACCATCAAAATTTAATGGGTATCCTCCACATACTTGGTCGCATCTGCCTCCACCCATAACAACTTCAACACCAACTGAATAGTCTAAGTGCTCTAATACATCTGTTAATGCAACAGCGGTCATTCCAGTATAGTAATCATTTTGCCATCCAGTCCATCCACCTCTTGTCATACCTACAATTATCTTTACCCCTTTGTACATTTTTGGCTTCTTCTCTTTATATAGGTAAACTTTTTTGTTAGAACTTGTTACACTAACAACATAATTTTTTTCTGCCGCCTCTTTTAAAGTTGCTTCCCCTTTTATTTCCATAAAATCAGTCGTGCCATCTGGTTTTTCAACTTTGATGGCAAAAACTACCAACGATTTATCAGTAGCAAGAAACATTTTATCATCTTCATATATAATTTTCTCTTTTATTATGTCTATCTCTCTTTTTTTTGACGGGCTATAATAATAAATTTCAGGTTGTAAAGCCATCGAAGCTCTATCAAATGAAAATTCACCCATTTCTTTTTCAGTATATACGAGTTTTGGCTTCATAGCTTGAACAACTGACATCTTTTGTAGCGCTTCCATTACTGTACGCTCAATAGATTGCTTGATTTCTTTATACTTTTCATAATATTCAGGCAAATAAGTCTTTCTGCTCATCGCTTCATCATATGACTTAGGAGAAAGTCCAAACATTCCATAATCACTATCAGGTCTATTAATATTATCTTGTATGTCTTTATTAACCCAAGCTCTGAATTGGTCATTTGCATTATCTATCTTGCTCGATGGAAAGTTTTTTTGTATGTACTTAGCAAAAGCTTCCATAGCTCTCCAATTAGAGAACGGCATTATAGTATAGTTCGTATACTGATGCGGTTGACCATTAATAAATTGTATCTCGTTAGCTGACATTTACTAATCTTTAGGCAATTTAGCTATTTCTTCTGCTGTTAAAACATCTCCAGTTCTCGGATTTAAGTGATATTTTTTCATAAAATCTACTTTAAAATTATCCTCAGCTAATGTTTTAGCTCTTTCAGATGATGCTGTAACATAAGCAGGAAATTGCAATAAGTTATCTCTCATATTTTTCTCCATCATCTTCAAAAAGCTATCAATAGAATCTTCGATTGTTTTTGGAGCAACTTGATTTCCGTCTGCATCAAAAATTTCATCAGCAAATACGCTTTCAAACTTATTTAGCATCTCTTGTTCAAAAGTTCTGTTGAAATTCAACATAGTACGAAGAGAAATAGATTGTAAAGCATCAGCTTGAGTCTCTAAAAACTTTCTAATTGAATCAGCAAGATTAAATACATACGGATATGTTAAAGACATCTCAAGTATTGGGTCATTTTCGATTGTGTAAAAAGAACCTGCGAATCTATCTACAAGAGAATAGTCTTGTCTTTGGTTTCCACCATACTTATTTCCAACAGTCATCATATCTGTGTTACCAGTACCAATTACACCAAATCTATATTTTATCTCATCTGGAACTTTTGTTCCTTTAGGATAACCTTCTCCTTTATAAACCTTATCTCCTTTACCATTTGTGATGTAAGGGATAGTATCGTCAATAATTTTACCTTTCTCATCATATTGTGGCTGGTCAGCAGTTTTTGCGAGAGCGGCATTAAGCAAACCTGCCGTATTTGGGTCAAGTTTCGGTAACTCATCTAAAATTAGGATACCGCCGTTTGCCCAAGCTTTAATAAGTAAACCCTCTTCATAACCTCTAATCGTTTGTCCTCCTCTAATTTCAATCGGAGATGTGAATTGAGAGCAGTTAATGATATAACTTGGCTGACCCATAATATCACTCGCTATCTTTTCGGCCATAAATGTTTTACCAGTACCAGCTTTACCAGTTAAATAGACATTATTACCCTCAAGCAAATCAGATACGATGTTGGTTGAAAGGCTTTTTGCTTTACCAGTACCTAAAAATGGTTTTGCGGCTTCTGTACCTGCAAAATCTTTAGGTCTGTTTGAAACTGGTGGTTTTACTTTTTTTGTTTGGTTTAATGTGCTCATCATTGTTAAGATTAAGTCTGGTGGAATATTTTCTTCGGTTAATTGAATTTTTGATAAAATTTCAGATAGAAACTTTTTATCAGAAACAATGTCTTTCCTTATTGTTTCAATTACTTGTTTTATTACTTCGTTTTGTTCCATATTAGTTTATATTAAAGACCATAATTTAATAATAAAGCTCTCTGCATCATCCAAATTAACCTCCGTTTTAACCACTTTTGGTGTTACATAAGCTTCTTCATCTTCATCAAATATGAGTTTAGTAAGGTCTTGTTTCAGCGCATACTCTTGGAAGATTTTTCCATAATCTGATATTCTCAAATCGCCAAAGAAATATATCGTACCTACTGTTCTTTGAATTAAAAAAGATTTTACAAACTCGCCTATTTCATATGCGTCTGCATTTTTAACATCCGCTAATTGTTCAAGTTGCTTTACAAAATCTGATTTATCCTCATCACTAAGTACCGATAGTGTAAGTTTTACATATATTTCATTATTAAACTTGAAAGGTTTCATTTCATAAGAAGGTAACATATTTGGCATCAATGGTTGTATCAATACAACTCCTCCATATGCACCTTCATCTGACTTCCTAATTACATTTGGAATAGCATCAAGTACATTTTGAGATACATTTCTTATAAATCTATACTCATACTCTCCATTTGGATATATTTGTACTTGTTGCTCCTTTTTAGATGTATCAAATGTATCACTTGTGCTTTCAACATTAAAATATGAACCTACATCACTTCTGAAGTTGAATGACACCTCATATCTTTTGTATAATTCGTTTAAAAATATCTTTATATTATCAACATCTGATTGTAAAAATTGATATGTTTTAATATAAACTTTTAAATCATTGTACTTAGTACTTAATTTTTTATTATCCTTAGCATCTTTATAAGTCGTAAAGGCGTATTGAATTATCTTTTTTTGTGGGTCTTTGCTAATTAAATGGTCAACAAACATAGATTCGAACTCTTGGTCGTGATACAAATTATTATATAATTTTTCTCCAACCTTCCTTGCTTTTTCAAGCTTTTGACGAGTATCTTTTAATTCTGTAACAATATAAGATTGTACAACCTCAAATTGAATGATGTCTCTATCAACATATTTTTTTTCAACATCAGAATAAACCTGCATATTCCTTTTAACAATACATATTGCCCTATCACAAATTTTTTCTGTTTCTATATTCCAAATTGGATATATGTCCTGAAATCTTACTGAGGAATAACCATAGTTAGTAATAACATCATAAGTGTATCCAGTTGATACTGGTAATTCAGTAGCATAATCATATGAATTACTATTATCGGCAGCAACTGCTAAATTTTGAATTGACACATTAATTTCAGCGTCTTTTGGTAATTCGTGTTCAAATTTCAATTCAATAGCGGTACTTATTGAACCATCTATGTTATTAAACCTTGTTAAAGCCCAAGTTCTAAATTTACCTTCCTTTTTTTGTTTAGCTGCTTCAACTATACCACTCAAGATATTACCTGCAAAAAATCTTCTAATAATTCTTCTATTTAAAACTGGTCTCCAGTCGTCTAATTTTTTAACATCATTTTGAGCAAGACTTGAAGATGCAAATTGGCCACTAAAATATGAAGTTGAATTATCTTTTATGGCTAATAAATCTTCTAAATTAGTTGTTAATTTTAAATAAAGGAGTGGATATTGTAAAAAGGCAAATACAAATTGTATACTACCCTTAGTATATTTAAACCTTTTTGAACTTGATGCTATTTTATAACCAAGAAACTTTCCAAGTCCTCCATATCCATATATAATTTTAGTATCTGGCTTGAAATATAGAAGCATTTTTTTAATCAAAGCAACATCTTCTAACTCCCTATTAATTTTTGCATTCTTTTTTGCTTCAAACATATACATTGCTCTATCATAAGCATCTTCGCCATCTTGGTCTTTTGCAAAGTCATCACGAGTTGGATGTGCTAAATTTTCAGCCTCTTGCTTTACAAAATCTTTGTAATTTTTGGATTCTACATCAAAATCTTCTAATAATTTATTATAAGCTTCCATAGGTTTGAGAGATTGCCCCTCCCATACTGCCAACTCATTCATCTTTTCCTCAAGTTTATCCTTACTCAGTGGCTTTTTACTATCTAAAGTGTAGTAATCAGATAAAAATAAAGGAAGTGAGAATACAGTTGTACCACTATTTAATTGTACTACAACTCTTTGTTTTAATGAAGCTTTATATTTTTGTGTATCTAATTCTTCTTGAAACTCATTTTGAGCAATTAATTGAGCCTTCTTTTGAATATATTTGATATTCATTTCATTAAAAAAATCTTCCTGATTAGCTGGCTTTAATGTTCCAGCAGGTATATCATCAGGTGCAGAACAAGGGTATAATTCTAATTCACGAACAAAAGCATTAAAATGTTCAATATTTATTTCATCTTGTTCAGCTTCAGCATCAGCACTTACATTTTTTGAGCGGAATGTCATATCATTGAATATCTCAGTATATGGCATATTCTCTGGCAGGTCAATAAAATCATTTTTGAACACCTGAAAACCATAATGATTGAATATATCTTCGATTGGATTGCCTTTTGAGTCAGTCATTTCTGCTGCACCAGAGGATGCAGTTTGGTCTGCGCTCGTGTTGGCATCTAATTTTCTTAATTTTTTTCTAAACATTAAGTATTTCCTCAACTCAACTGGGATTTGAGTAATAATGTATGTATAAGTTGGACTATTTAATTGTCCAGTACGATTGATACGACCTCTTTTTTGTACCTCAACATTAATATCAAGTTCAAATTGAACTACAAACATATTTCTCGGTCTCGTATCTACTCCTTCATTAGGAGAACTTTGTGCTGAGCCTCCAGTTGATGCTACTACATTGATTAGCATCACATCTACTGCTCCTGAATTAAATGCTCTAAATACTTTAGTTGTACTTTTAATTCTATCGTTTACTTGAAAACGTAAAACTCCATTCTCATCACGTTTTAACATAAACTTTCTTGAAGTTCCCTCTGCAAAACGATAAAAAGCACTTGAAGCTTGTCCATATAAGGGGGCATTGTTTAAACCAAAGTAAACTCTTGAACGCTCTGTACTCTCAACTGCATCACGGATATAGTCAATAGAACTAAATGGCAAATCAGATTTATATTGATTTAATTTATCTTGTATTTCAGTAATCTTAACTCCACCATCAAAAAAATCATCCATTTCAACTTTGAAGTCTCCCTCTAATAATTCAAAATCAACATCTGTATTTGTAAGGCTTGCCATAGATTCAAAAATATTTTTATCCACTTTTCTTAATGTAAAGCTTCCAAGAAACATTTTATTATATATCGCTCTAATATATTCTGAAAAATCGTTTTTTACTTCTTGACCTTCTTCAAATCTTAGGTCATTAAAAATTGCCTCACCAGTATTTGCAATAGCAATGATTGGCTTCATTGGTGCAATATGCTCAGTACCGTCAACATTTTTGTATTTAATTGGATTATTTAAACACTCAATAATTTTTTCTGCTGAAAATTTTGCTTTAATTGCTAAAAACAAATTCTCTCTGAATGTAGCTTTGTATCTTGATATAGTATCAGTAGTATAATTTAGGATGTATTTACCTTTATTTTCTTTAATAAAAGTATCACGAAGCGCTTGAACTTTAGCTGCTGGTGCATTCAATCCTAATTTATAAGCATCTGAATTTGCAATCTCTTTTCCCATTTGGTCTACTGCTCTTAAAACTGCTGATTTTACAGCTTGAGCTGCCATTTCGCTTTTTGCAAAGTCTCTTAACTCTTTGAAATATCCAATAGCTTCATCATAAAAAGCTCTTTGTGTATCATCTGGTAAAAATGAATATACGGTTTCATCAAAAGAATCTACTTTTCTGATAGCTCCAACAAACTCTGTAATTTTTTTACAATCTCCAAAGCTTCTTTCCCTACGAATCATTTGACCCTCTTTAACTAAACCACTCGCTATGTACTCTGATACGTTTTCTCCACCTACATTCAAAGCATCTGTGATACTTTCTAATGAAGGAACGGCTGTTCTTAAAGCAGTCTTTACTACATAAAGATTAAATACGCTTGGGTTTTTAGCATATGTAGCTGAACTAAATAGTACAGCTTTCGATGCTTCTACAAGTGGTAAACCTACTCTCAATATATTACTGCTCATATTTGCAGATGCTGCATTATGGCTTTCATCAAAAATAAAGATAGTATTAGGTGCGATGTTATTTAAAAATCTCTTTCTTGCTACACTTCTGCTTTGTGAAATAACAGAATATGGCAACATAACGCAGTTGAAATCTTTTGAAAGTTTTACTTTACCAGTTCTTTCGATTTCATCTGACATACTATCTGCCAAATCATTAATAGAATACGGATTATTTCTGTCTACAAAACGATAAATTGCTTCTCCGTTTTTGTATGTTGTTTTATAAACTTGATTTGTTGGGATTGGATTTCCTTCTCTGTCCATAATAACACCCTCATTGTGCATAACAAATGGTCGTGGTGCTACTGGAAGTCCTTTATCATTTACTCCAAGTCCATCAATATCTTTAATATCTCTGTAAATATCATTTAATAAATACGGCTTCTGTGTTAAAAATACTGGAATGATACCTTGTGTGTATGCGTAACGAATTACACCTGCGCAAACTCTACCTTTACCAATACCAGCCATATCTCCTAAGATAAAAGCATTGTTTTTCTCAAATGACTTAATAGCAAGTACTAACGCATCAACTTGTTCACTCGCAAAACTCTGAACTACTTTGATACGACTTGAGTAGCCTAATTTTTCTTTTAAAAAATCAATAAAATCAAACTGTTGAGCAAGTAACGATAAATTTGTTACTGTTTCATTAGCCATATTTTTTGGTAACATAGTACCAACTGGCTTAGCATCAGAAAAATTCGGATTAGGAATTAATTTTATTTTTTCTTGAGTATAGCCATCATAAGCTTCTTCCTCTTTAGCTTGCACTTCTTCTTTAAGTGCTTCAGCTTTTAATATTCTTTCTGCTTCTTTCTCAAGTAGTTCTGTTTGTTTGTTTAAATCTGTCATTTTTATAAGTTAAAAGCGGATGATAGTGCTTGAAGCAAGTCAAAAAAGTCTTGCTCTTCCGCAAGGTTGTACGCATCTCTTAATTCGGCTTTTTCTCCACCAGCTTCCACTGGAGTTTCTTTATGAATTACGCCTCTATGAATGTTTAAGAAATTATAGTACACCTGAGTATCCCAGCTTTTGAACTCGTCAGATTTAACGATTTCGTCTACAATTTCCTCTTCGGTTTGTGGATATAACTTATCGTTCACATTCAGATAGGAATAAACTAAATCAGCCGTGTCTTGCAATGCAGATAGTCTATCGTTTCCAATAGACATACTTTCTGCTACCTTTTTCACAACCATTTTAAGGATGCGTTTGTATACTTGTGCTTTGTAATCATAATAACTTATTTCAGTTCCTTTGATTTCAACACCACCAATTACAAGGTCATCAATATCTTGAATAATATTTGGATTTGTAAAAAGCATACTATGGGTATTTTATCCAAAAATATAGTTTTTTTATTGGATTATCAAAAATGTCCATCTTCTTCAATAATATTTTTAACATCGGCACATTTGAACTTAACACCTCCGCCCATTTCGTTGATTTTAGACACTGCCTCACAAGGAGTCATTTTCTGACCTTGAAAATCTATTTTCTTAGAGCTTTGCATAGAGCGTTTATTAACTACACCCTCTCCTCCTTCTATCTCAATATTCTGACCAGTAGACTTAACTGTTAGCGGCATCCCACCCTTATCGTGGCTATTTCCATAAGCTAATCCACCATTTGCGAAAGCTAATCCACCTTTAGAATATATTGAGCCACAACCACATCCGCAAGTTTTTCCACCTGCTTTGTACATTTCAATATTATTGTCTAAAATATCTTGCATACAATCACTCCAAATGTTTTTATAGTGTAACCAAGCATTCAACTCCTCTGGATTTTCTGTTTCTGACATTCTTTTATCAGCTATTTCGCATTTTGTTTTGCATATCATAGCCTTATAAATCTTAGAGCTATCGCAGGTCATTACCATTTGTGCTTCTTCTTTCTGTTTCTTTAGAAAATCTTCTATTTCATATTCTTCAACACTGTTATTTTCTAAAACATCAATCTCTCTCAAATTAAATGGTAAAGCATCTAATCCATATTCAAAAGTATATCCAAGTGGCTCAAGTTCTGCAAGCATCGCTTCTGCATTTGTATATGATTCGTCTGCTCCTGAGTATTTAGCTAATACAGCTTGTACATTTTCAGGCAAAGAGTCAATATCCTCAAATAAGTCTATCTCTCCGCCATCTTCGAATCTTTTTACATATCCTTCCCAAAGTCCTGCATCCTCATTATAATTATCGAAATCTGTTCCAATTTTTTTCCAAAAGCCTTTAGATTCAGGCACTGCTCTAACGTAAACTCTTTTTAAATCAGGGTTTTTATCAAAAAGAGCTTTTATTGCCTTTTTTGCTATCCCCTTTTTTCTAAATTTATTTTTTATTACTATACCATTTATTTGTTGGTCATCCTCATCATATGCAATACCACCAACTATTACACCATCTTGTTTGATAGCTTTACCATAGTTTTCATCTCCACCTATCCAAAATTCATAATCTTCGTCTGATATAATAACCTCTCCTCCATCCTCTAATTTCATTTTTTCAAGTTCTTCGTAGTAATCTGGTCTTTCAGCTAAATGGTGCAAAGCAATAGTTGTAGCTACTTCATCGCTATTTGTGTGCTCTTTCTCGTGCTGCATACCCTTATTTAGCTCATCTTCAAGATATTCCAAGCTTACGCCGTGTTTTTCTGCTATTTGGTCAAGCGGCATCGTAGGTTTCAATAATCCACCATCGTAAAATAAGGAATTATCAAATCCACACTGATGGCATACATACTTGTCGCTTTCCGCTGAATCTGCCGTTTCCCATTCCCATCCACAATTTATGCAGGTTATGTGCTGTGAAGCTGATTGAGACTTAATTTTTTTATCATAATAAGACCTCATTAAATTCCATCCTTGTGGTGTCATATTTCCAAATTTATGATTTGGATTAATTTCTTTTAACAAAGTAACTAATTCAAGACCTATACCTCTTTTTTGGTAATTATCAGCTACTTGAATAGCTCCATTGTCAGCAAATGCTACTTGTTTACTTCTATCAAATACTCCAATTCCTCCATATTTCCATTGTCTATACTCTAATCCATTTGCTTCTTTTAAAAGATTTGGATAATCTTCAATATTTACTTCTTTAATTGAAAATGGCTCAAAATAATCACTTGGTAAGTGTCTATTTTCATCCTCGTTGAATTGCGTTTTTACATAATCATCCCAAGAGATATTACCGCCATCTGCATATCTTATATCAGGATTATTTTCATCAAAAGTAGTATTAGTACCATCTGCAAGCTTCACTCTTTGTGAAACATCTCCAAAAATATATAATATCTTTCCAGAATGAAACCCTCTACCATATTCTTTACCAGTTTCCCAATAATAAATTGAATCAAAATATTTTGAAAGCCAATTCTCAAAATGTTTATGAAGACGATTGTATTGAGTAAAATATTCCCATAATAAAAAATAAGCATCATCTCCCTCTAATTTAGAGTAATAATTTTTTAAAATTTCATAGTCTTTACCCTCACACTCTCCACCAGCCTCTATTACCATCGCTTCTAAACCCTCAAATTTGTATGCTTTATTTTTTTTGATATATTCTAAGTTCAGGGTATTTTTACATTTAACAAAAAATGGCTTTACTATTTCTCCATATTGTTTCGCATATTTAGCTGTTTCTGCAAAATATGCAGTGTCTTTATCAAATGTATTATATTCATCATTTCTTCCGTGATACCAAATTCTTGGCTTACCATCATCAGTAACTTCAAAGTTTGTTAACTCATCAAATTTGTTATAAGTATTCAATTTTTCTTTTTCCCAATCCCCAAACCAATCCTTGAACTCAGGAGTACGAACTAAATTATACTGCTCAGGTGTTAAACTATCTAATACACCACCATCTGCATACTCTGTTTCAATATCCCAGCTTCCGTAGTGCTTGGTTTTCAACATCTTAGCTCTTGCTTCAGGGAATGTATATTTTTGGTATTTCTGTGGATTTTCGGTCTGAATATCGCCAATAGCGTAATAAACCACTTTCGGCATTACAATTCTTCTTCCGTTTGAGTAGTCATAGACATTTTCATCATCCTCAACCCAAGCGTGGCCAAATCTTATACCTTCAGCTTTACCTTGTCCTTTTACCTCAGCGTGTACCAAATATGGCTCTCCAATAAATTCTACTGGTTCTGGCATATACATAGAACCCATACAGAATTGACCTGCCGCTTCGTAGCAATCTCCACCCTTAGGTATTTTTGCTCCCTTAGCGAAATGAGTAGCCATACCTTCAGGATGCTCTAATATGAATATTTGAGTTTCATCCAATTTACCTCCTTTGGCCATATATTTTTCAGATTTCCTTTTAGTTCCGTCTGCTCTTGGTATCAATCCTTTGGCTTTAAGATGTGCTTCTCCAGTAAAACCAATACTTTCTCCTTTTTTATATTTAGCCAATAGCTCCTTATCATTATACACTTTACCACCCTTAGCAAACTCTTTTAGGTCAAGAATCATTCTGTTTTTATAATTACCACTACCTTTTAAAAGCTTGAATCCGTGTCTACTATAAAAATCTATTAATTTTTTATTGCTCAAAGCGCCTTTCTCTGAAGTATCTGCTCCAACTGTCAATAATAAAAACTCAACTCCCTCATCTTTATAAAAATCTATTGCATCGCTTAATGCTTGAGAAGCGTATCCTTTACCCCTATAATCTTCGTATATCTCAATTTGTTCTATATAGTGTATCTTATCGGAAGGTTTAATTCCATATTTTTTTAAATCATCAGTTAAAATCTTGTATTGCGGGTCTGATACATAATCTTTTTTACTAATGCCTTCTAATTTTGATGGTGCATACAATAAGTTTTCAACCTTATCATTTTTTATTTCTACATAACCAACATTATTTTCATCAACGAAAAGACTAACATCTGCTCCTCCATTAGGATGTACTTGTATTTTTCCTAAAAGTTCTACCACACCTCCATTAGCCATCAAATCATCATCTTGTACATATGCAGCCTTAACTTTTGCTCCACCAGCCTTCTTCAAAAACTTATTTACACGAGCATAGCTCCACGCCGCCCTTGAATTAGGCGCACCGCCAGTAATTGTTGGTCTATGTGATTTGCTATAAGCTCCAGAACCTCGTCTATATACAGCTTTCAAGTCATTTAAGTCTACGCTTTTCTTGTTAGGATGACTCTTTTTGAAGTTATCCAGCTTTTCTTTTAGCGTATCTATTGTTTTATCAGACAACTTGATACTTTTTGACTTTTTTTCCGTTGCAGAACCACTTGGATTCTTCTTAGAACCGTATATTTTATCAGACTTAGGGGCTGGGGTTTGGGCAACCGATGGTCTCCCTGCTCTTTTAGGCATAAATATTTTTTTGTAAATTTACTTTTTTTATTGAAAATATCATATTTTTGATATGAACAAATTAAATGCCGCTTAACTACGGCATTATTTAAAACACAAAAACAAACAAAAATGGACTTTTTAAACATCAACAGCGCATCTTTTTTAGGTGGTCAAAATGTACACAGCTTAGTTAAGATTGCATTAGCATCTTTCATCGTGTATAAGCTTGTTAAATAAGCTAATCAACTATTTTCTTAAAAATACAAACAAACAAAAATGGACTTATTAAACATCAACAGCCCTAAATTTTTAGGCGGTACAAATGTACACAATGTATTAATCATTGGTCTTTTGGCTTTTGCTGCTTACAAATTGAAATAATCAATTTATAAACAAAAGATTCGCAAGAGCCCTGCCTAAAAACGGGGCTATTTGTGTTTTTTAAAAATTAATTTATGTACTCGCAAGATGTAAAAAATAAAACCAAATGGTTTATTGACAAATATGGAGAGGGAATTGCATTAGCAATTAAGGGAACTGGTTTATATTTTCCTTCGGTAATTGCGCAACAAGCTCTTGAGTCTGGATGGGGAACTTCAGACCTTACCAGATTATATAATAATTGGGGTGGAATTAAATGTGCCCCTCATTTAGAAGGTGCAGTTGGTTGTATTAAAATGGATACATCCGAGTGGACTAAATCAGGTAAAAAATATTATACTAAGCAAAACTTTACAAGATTTGTTGATGCAAAGTCAGGTATGAAAGCACATCTACAAGTATTGATGGCTGATAGATATGCAAATGCAAGAAACAACGCAAAATCAGCAAAAGAACAAATAAAAATGATTGCTGCTGCTGGATATACAACTGGTAGTCCTTCTGAATATCTTGCATCAATGTCTGGAATTATCGAAGCAGCACAAGACTATAAAGGTCTTGGAAGAATATCTTAAATATACTAAAATGACACAGAAACAAAAAATAGCAATAGCAATAGGTTCTGGACTTGTCGGAGCGTATGCTGTAATATTTATTTATCAAAGAATACAAAGAGCAAAAGCTGATGCAAGTAATGTTCCAATAGATGATGCAATTAAAAAACTTCGTGAAAAAAGTAATGTTACTGAACCTAAATTTACTGGCGAAGATTCTATACCACAAGTTCCAAATACTCCTGAAGAAACTTTGAATGATAATGGATACATTCCAGAAGAAAATTTAACAGAAGTTCAAAAATGGGATGTTGTTACTGGAATGGGAGATTATTAATTGGAGAGTTGGCAGAGAGGCTTAATGCGTCAGTCTTGAAAACTGAAATACTCGTAAGGGTATCTGGGGTTCGAATCCCTGACTCTCCGCACTATATTAGTTGAGCCTTACCATCTACTACCTCATATTTTACTTCTAAAATATCTCCAAATTTTTTTAAAGGTAATAGTAATTCGGCTTTACTTATTGAGTCTGGATGAACTTCAATAGATGTCATTTCATATAGTTTTAGCGGAATAAAATACTCTACATAAATTTTACCATCTGTTTGGTATCTGTATAAGTTTCCTTTATTAATCTTCTTCATCTTCTTCATCTATTTCAAGTTGTATTGCATTGTATGCGGTATTATCAATATGAATATGCTCTTCTTTGCTCTTCATATCAAAATTGATATTTATAAACATACACCATTCATTTAATTTTTCTCTTGTGTTGGTAAGTACAAAATCGTACTCTCCTCTATCTTCCGTTTCAATAATCAAATATCTGGTAATAGCTTTTCTGGCCATATCCATTCTGTGATATATACACTTATAACAAATTTCCTCTTGCTCCTCTAAATAACGCATAGAAAATGCAATTATATTTTTTGTCATATTGGTTATATAGTATGATAATGATTCTACTGAAGATGTTGGATAGCCGTAACCATCATCCTTCCTTGTTTCAAAAAAACCTTCAATAAAACTATCTTGTAATTTTACCTCTCTGTAAAAATTAAGAAAATCCATATCTAAAATATTTTAAAGTATTCAATCCAAGATTTACATACCTCAGACCATTCAATTTTTTTAGACCACTTATAATTATTCTCAAGTCTCTCTTGCAAGTTTTCCTTAGCATTTAATTCTTCGAGTAGTCCATACTTAGCCTCAGCAACATATTTTATTGTTTCAGCTATTTCATAAATATCTGTTTGTTGTCTGATTACATTATCAGTTTCATTTACAAAAGGATATAATGATTCAAGCATATAAGCATTCTTACCATAGTTTGACATTTCAATGAATGAAGTTGTATAAGGTGCTATGATAGGTACTTTGCAGGCTGCGGCTTCTGAAAATCCAAGACCCCATCCTTCTCCAAGTGTTGTAGTTAAATAAACATCTGATGCGTTATATACCTTATTTACTAATTCAGTTTCAGCTCCCTGCTCTTCATACTCCATAGGTAAAAGTTTATAGTCAACATCTTCTACCAAATCTGTCTGCATCATTAGTGCACGAATATCCCATCCCATAGGGTCTTTAGGGTGCATATGTAAATAAAGGAATGGCTTAGGTAGTTCTTCTCTCCATACCTCTTTGGCTTCTATAAAACCAAATATTGTATTAGGTATATCCTTTCTCGGTTGATTCCTATTAATATTTGTGATAATGAATTTATCTGCATTTTCTCCAAAATATTCTTGACGGAACTTTTTAATCTCCTCTTCGGCCATTGGGAAAAAGTCTTTAGAGCTATTTCCGTGAGGTACGACTTTAACTTTTAGGTTTGGATTAATTTCTTTTATCAGCTTCCTCCCATACTCTGTATATGTTACAAGTGTATCGAAGAAATCCAATCCTTTTACAAGTGGATATATCAATCTTACATTATCTACTGGAGTATAAAATATTGATTTGAATACTTTTTTATTGTTATCCTTTTTGTCCTGCTTAATATGTTCTAATACTTCCATAAAAGAAGTGATAGTTCCTAAGTCCTGACAAATAAATACACCATCGTAAGCATCAGTCTCTTTTAGTATTTTCAAAAAGAAAAATCTTCCAAATGGGTCATCATTTACATCATTTAAACGAGCAGATATAACAAATGTATTTTTGTCCTCGTGATAAGGTTCGCCAAAATAGTTTATAGCTATAATGTCAAGTTGGAGTTCATCTCCATAGTGCTTTGTAAGTTCTTTTACTATGTTTTTACTAACAGTTCCAAATCCAGTGCGAGCCACATAGTCCATAAGGCATAGCACTTTTTTTACTTTTTTCATTTATTTCTCTATTTTCTCTTAGTGGAATATCAAAAAGCCAACACCTACACCAAGAACAAGCGTTGCCCATTTTTTTCTTTTTTCTCCAACCAATTTCATATTCATCAATCCATATGACAAATCTGAATTAGTTAAACTCTTATTCAAATTAAGAACTATATCCTTGTAACTACCAATTATTTTAGTATTTACACTATCTTTTATTTTATACTCTACTATTTTTTTATCTTTCGTTGTTAGTAGAGAGTCCATAATAAATATTTTATTCTTAGTTATATTAAGCTCTTCTTTAACGACCTTAGCGTTCTCTATGATATTAATTGCTTTTTTTAGCTGAGCCGTAGGAATACAAGTAATACTATCTGAAGTCGAGGCTGTCTGTGAAATACCTTTTGACATCATCAGAACTAAAATTAGCAGAATGGTTAGATGCTTTTTCATATTTATGTTTGAGTTGTGTTAGTTTAGCGTTCACAGAGTTTAGCTGCTCAGTCTGTCTTGCTTCATCTTTTTCTAAAAGAGCTATTTTTTGGTCTGCATTATCTTTTAGCTTCTCCATACCTTTTATACTTACAAAAATTGAATCATTTTGCTTTTTAAGCATCTTGTTCTCTTCCTGCAACGATTTGATTTGTTTTTTAAAATCTTCGTTGTTGGGTTTTAAAATATAAAACAAAGAAATAATAATAATACTTGGCAAAGCCATTAAAAATATCTTCTTCATAATTAGAATGTTACAATTTTAGCACCTTCATTTGACTCTTCTGGGTTTGAAACTTCATTTAATTCTGGTTCTGGAGCTTGTTCAAGTAAAAAACCTCTCACTACTCCACCACAAGTAATCTCCCATCTTCCATCATTTGTTATTTCTGCGTGAGGACACTGCGTAGTACAAGGTACTCGCATAATTACCATACCCTTACCATCTTGAGAAGGCATTGGAAATGGCTGAGGGAAAGGGCAAACTGTCTGGATTCCATCTTTATGTAGGATTCTTTCACTTGTGTTACCATTTTGTTTTACTGTGTATTTCATATTAGTCTATATTTTGTTCTCTTAATTCGCCTACGCTCATAATCATATGAGTTGGCTGTGATATATGTTTCTCGTGTACAAATCCTGCATCAAGCATACTCTTAATCAATAACCAATCTGCATTGTAGTCTGATGTTTCTGGAGGAAGTAATTTTAAAAGTCTGCTTTTTACAATAATCTCCTGATGGCCTATCATTCCATTCTCTAACTTAGAGTCTCTCAATAATCCTCTTAACCCATTTGCGTGTTCGATAGGTTCAACCAAAGTATTGAAATACATAAAATCATTAAAAGTATTTGCAATAGCATTATAGTAGTTGCTCATATGAGTAGGAAGTATAACATCATCATTATCCATAAACATCACATAATCAGCACTACACAAATGAATGCAGGTATTTCTACCTTGATAACCCCATCCGCCGTAGTGATGCGGTAGATTAAATATCGCAAGCTTGTTGCCTTTCTCTTTTGCTGCGTTAATATATTCGTGAGCTTTACCACTATCAATTAAATTTTGGATATTAGGACAAGCATCCCCTACAAAATAGGCTTCCCAGTTCTCTAAGTCCTGAGACATAACGCAATCCAAAGCTCTTAAAGTTCTTTGCGGTCTTTCATAGCAAGGTACTATTAGTGCTACTTTATACATTTTAATAAATTTTTCTTATTGTATTAATCCAATTATATAATTTTTCTATTCCAACTCTTAATGGCTCACTTACTTCCCAACCTGCGACTTTTTTATAAAGTGCATTATGAGAGTTTCTGCCTCTAACCCCAGTTGGACAAGGATAAGCATATTTTTCAAAAAATTCCTGACCATACAAATTTTTGATAGATATATTCTTTCCTGAAATACCAATAACCATTTGAGCAAGTTCATTCATAGTTACCATTTCTTCACTACCAATATTTACTGGCTCATAATATTCTGCATCCATCAATCTAAGTATAGCCTCCACACATTCATCTACATATAAAAATGACCTTGTTTGGCTTCCGTCTCCCCATATCTCTATCTCTCCACCATCTTTTGTTTCTGATACCTTCCTACATATTGCGGCTGGAGACTTCTCTCTACCTCCTATCCAAGTTCCTTGAGTACCAAAGATATTATGAAATCTGGCAATTCTGACATTAAGGTTATAGTTTCTTGCATAAGCTAAGTATAGTCTCTCTGAGAATAATTTTTCCCATCCATATTCACTATCAGGATTTGCAGGGTATGCTGAACTCTCTTCGCAATTAGGATTGTTTGGGTCTAACTGATTATGCTCAGGGTACATACAAGCTGAACTGCTATAAAAAAGTTTTTTTACTTTAGCCTGAGAAGCAAATTTTGCTACATTCAAATTAATTAAAGCTGAGTTGTGCATCACATTTGCATCGTTCTCTCCAGTAAAGATATAACCAGCCCCACCCATATCGGCGGCAAGCTGGTATACCTCATCAAATGAATTTAATTTGTCATCCATAGATAATTGGTCTGGAGCATACATAATTCTTGAAACAAATAATGGGTCTTGCAGGTCTCCTCTCCTAAAATCATCACAAATTTCTGAATGCTTAAAATATTCGTGGTTTTTAATATCCGCTATACGAACATAGCAACCTTCAGACTTTAGCCTTTTTGCAAGATGTCCTCCAATAAAACCTCCTCCTCCAAGTACTAAAACTTTTTTCATAAAATATTATTTTACAAATTCCAATCTTCTGTTGCTTCAACATCAATTTGTTCTGGAATATCACTTTGAGCTTCTTGTTTTGCAAATTCTACATCATCTTGTAATTTGATAGTATCTTCTGCTTTAATATAGATAGCATCTCCCCATCCAGTCTCTCCGCACCATTCTGTCTCTACTCTTACAAATCCCCAATTTAATAAAAATTCATCAATCTCCTCTACCATAGGGCAACCCTTATATAATTCTTTTTTGTTTACCTCAATATAAATACATTTTAAATGTGGTAAAATCATATTTGCTCCTTTCAGCATCATAAGTTCAGCACCTTGAATATCGACATTCATAAAATCATACAAATCAAATGGTATGTCATTCTCTTCGAATACAGTATTCAAAGTACGGCTCTTCATATTCCTACTTCCCACATACTGTACTTCTGGATGTGCAATTTTGTGATGTTCTAAAATCAACACACTTGAACTCATACCATTGTTAGAAATATTAAATACTACATCTTGGTCATCTACATCTGTTAATACAGCATTTACTGAACGAGCATTTCTATATCTGGAGATATTGCTCTGTAATTGTCTCATTAAATCTTCATTTGCCTCTACCCATAGAGAGTGATTTACTCCATAATCATAATATGAATTAACTTCTTCTCCAAGATGAGCTCCAATATGAAGAACATTCTTTGGTTTGTGATACGATACTAATTTTTCGATTGGGATTAACATATATTTGGTTTTTAATTAATTCTTATACTTGAAGGGTCTACTTGCTCCATTCTATCTGCATACCAATGTGAACCCAAATTTGCAAATTCACTAAATTTATTCATTCCGTGATAATTGTCTGAGTGATTATCTATTTGCTTCATTAAAGCAGGTATCATAGCAAATGTATTTATAAAAGGCTCTATCATTATGAAAGAGTGGTCTATTGCAGTTGACCTATGCACTACTTCATCGAGCATATGCAATATCTTAGGAATACTATTATAGTTCACTAAATATCCAGCGGTACTCCAACATCCATATGTTCTTACTATTCTTGGGTCATCAGTTCTCTCTACATCTTTACCTTTTGTACAAGTACATTCTCTATTCAAAGAATTAGTGTGATGTGTGTCGTGCCAAGTTGGGTCTAAGTGATAAGTTCCACCAAACCAAAAAACATCCCATTCGTGAGTGTTCAAGAACCCTTCTATATACAACATTCTATCAGTGAAATCTTCACACAAAAAAGCGTCATCCTCTACTATGAGTGCGCTTGCTCCGACTTTATATGCTCTCTCTAAACAATTTATATGCGCTGTGTAACAACCAAGTTGTCCTTTCCAGCTTTCTACCATTTTTTTATACTTTGGATTATTAGAATCCTCTACTTCGTGAAAATAAACTCCTCTAACTCTATCGGCTTTTATTGCTACCTTATCAAGTTGCTCTTTGATATGTTCCCTTCTATCCTCTCTATGGTCTAAATTAATATACATAGGATAGGTGTCGGCTCTCCAATCAAATTTTTGCATTTCACTAATTTTTATAAAATTAATCCACCCCTATATTATTTCCAAAAACAACTTATCCACAAATGTTATTATAGCTCTACCCAATCCTTTCTACCATCCTCTTTAAAATAGTGCACCTCTTCGTAAGTAACTTCAGGTATATCGACATTTACAAGATATTCATTTTTTACCATAAACACATTCATATTGTTTTCCTGATGCACTATGGTGTATCCGAACTCCTCTGCTAATTTTTTTCCTGCTTCAAAGCTGAATCCAAAAAAGTTATCGCCACTCCATTCAAATTCTGGCTCATTAGGGATTGTTACAGCCTTTCCAAAAGGAATTGAGGCATTGAACTCAGCTAATATAAGTAAAGGGCTATAATTCTCTAAAACCTTCTTTAAAATCCAATAATCAGTTCCATCCAAATCTATGTCAAGCATATCAAATACTTTTGGACACTTGTATGTTTTAAGTAGTGGAATTACATTTCCTTCAAATAGCTTATGCTTTTTTACCTCTTTTGTTTCTCCAGCCTCAGAATCGCTATCTATCATAAGACAGTCATATCCATTTTCAACGAAGTATCTTGTGTTTGATAAACTATATCCATCTTTTGCTCCTAAGTCTACTATGTACTTGTTTGTACCAATATTATTTAAAATATATTCTATTTTAGCTTCTTCTCCGTTTTGAGCATATTTCTTTACACCCTCAACGCTCTTCATTTTATTAATCCAATCTTTGTCCATTTCTATTTTTTTAGGTCTCCCTCTTTTCGGTTTCTCTTCTGGTTCTTGTACTGGTTCTGGTTCTGGCTCTACCTCAGGTTCAATTTTTACGGCATTGTTTTCTTTTGGTTTTGTATTATAAGCTAAAACAAGTGCTATGGCTAATGGGTCAAAAACAAATACTATCATCAGTATGAACCATTTTACCGCTTGCTTTAGAGGAATATTGAATGACTCTGCTACAAACCTGAAACCGCCTACCTCTCTTTCCAAGTCAAGGTTTTTATTTTTTACGCTATCTATGTTTTGTAATAAAGTTACATTTAGCGTATTTAGAGAATCAATTTTTTGGGAGTTTGTTGTTATTTGAATATCGGCTGACTTAATCATTCCTGATACACGACCAGTTGATTTTGAGCCGTCAATTAATTTTGATAAGTTTTGTTCTTGTGAGCTTCTTATCTGCGTTAGATTTGTTACCTGCTGCTGATATCGTGTAATTTCTGCTTTGTTTATGTCTATCTTATTTTTAATTAATCCTACTTCTCTGTCCACCTGCTCAATCCTTATGCTTTGATTTTGGAACGCATCAGATAAAAAGCCGAATATTCCCATAGATGTAATAACCATAAGTATTATTACTGCAAAAGATAAATATATTCTAAGCGCTTTGCCTAATTCAGACCATCTGCTTTTAACATATGCGGCAGTTACAAGCTTAGCATATTCTAAAGAGCCTGCCATAAACATAACAGAAAAAGACCTGAATAATAATCCAAGTCCAGTTACTGAAAAAAATGCAGCACATCCTGCCACAAGAAAGGCAGCTATTACAATTAGTGCTTGGTTAATTTTTTGCATATCCGTGTTTGATATACAAAATAACTAAAATTATGGGATAATCTGAATATAAGTATCTGGAATCATATCCATATTGCATAATACAAACATATTATCTAAGTCAGGGGTTATCACTATTTTATCTGCATTTTTATTAAGCCAAGATGCAGCATAGCTGAAAGTACTATTCGCTACTATATTGTGAGAGCAACTCGCCATATGAGCTAAATCATCCACCTCAGTCCTGCCTTCTGAATATAGAAAGTCATTAACAAGGTTAATTCCGCTCTTTACAAAAAAGTCCTCGTGTGCGGTTAATGGCAATCCAAGTCCATTTTGTACTGGGAAGTTCTCATCAGTAAATATTCCTTTACAATATTCTATGTCATCTGAAAATATAATAAATCTATAAAATCCTCTCTGATTCATATAGGCTACTGCCTTTTGATAGTAGGATATTGGTAAAGGCGGAAATAGAGTGTTTGGAACAAGATAATCCCCCCTTCTAACGTGAATAGACACATATTCGTTTTTAGTGTAAGGCAAATCAAAGGCTTCCAATATATCTTCTCTGTAATTGTCAATATATTTAAAAGACTGCCAGTACCCAATTAAGTAAGCATTTTCCCAAACTGGAATCTCTCTATAAAAGGCTCTTCCTTTGTCATTTTTGACCTCTTCATATATTTGGCCACCCATATCTCTTATAGGGAATTTAGGGAAATAATAAGCATTGTTATCGCAGTTCTCTGCTGTGCTTGTCAAATAATAATCCCATCCGTGCTTTTTTGCGTGCGCTATCGTTGCAGCTATCTGATAAAATTGATTACCACACCTGCCCATTAATTTTGTAACTACAAAAGGTTTATTGGCCATTATCTCTTTTTTCTTTTTTTGTTTCGTAATAATTAATTCCTAATTCATTTTGACAATCATACAGATACTGAGCGTGTAGCTCATCGTGGATTATTAATCCGTGAATCTCTATGCTTTTACAGACTGAGCAGTCGCATCCATTACTATCTCTGTATATGCGCTCTCCTATCCTTGCTATAAACCAGTCTTTACTATTTCTTGTCATTTTTTATGTAAATTTTAACACACTTCCCACAAAGTCGCAGGAGTACAATGTGCTTTTGCATTTTTAACATTCTTAAACCCTTTTCTTTTAATTAGTCCTGATTTTACTCCTTTAACAAGTATTGCTCCCCACGCTCTATCACTTGGAGGTGCTTGTATGATTCCTTCGGAAGCGACTCTTACATCTTCAGCCATAAATTCTTTATTTGTTTTAATGTAAGTGAGAAGAAATTCATAAGCATAAAATGACCATTTTTTAACTTGTCTGTCCGCATTTTCTACTGACTGAGCAATACCAATATCCCTCAATTCTTGTCCTGAAAATAAATCAAATTGTATTTTCATTTGTCTATTTTGTTATTTTTGAAAACCAATATTATTTTCTAAATTACATTTTTGTATAAGTAGATTTCCTTATCCTTTTTAATCCATTTTGGTTTGCTTAGATAAAACTCTATTTGATAATGATATTTAATTGAAATTAAAATAATTGAAGAAGCATCTGATATTTTTATATCAGGAACACATTTCTCTCCATCTTTAATTAAATGAAGTTCATCGTCAATTTCTATAAACTGACTTTTACCAAGAGCTTGTATCTCTTTAGTATGATATTTCAATAACTCTTGCTTAGTTATAAATTCTAATTCAGTCATAAAATTAATATATTGTTGAAATACAAGGACTCGAACCTTGACTAAGAGAACCAAAAACTCTTGTGCTGCCAATTACACCATATTTCAAAAGTGGGGTGGATTGACATATGGACTGGCCAATCCTATATGCCTCGTGCGAGGGCAACTCGAAAACTTTACCCACCCCTAAGGATTTCAAAGATATATTATTTTCTAAAATAAATCTAACTGATTTTTTTCATCAGCCATATTAGAAGCTATAACTCCTCCTTGTATCTGTCTCTCTATCCAGTTCTCTCCTCTAAGCTCAGGATATTTCTCTTGTATAAGAGCCCAAACCCTTTTTATGGTATCTACATTTGCTAATTGACCATCAAAGAAAGCATCATAGTACTCTTCCTTAGGAATTGCATATAAAGCCATCTGTCTGTTATGAATCTCCTGAATCATTAACATCCACTCATCTCTGGTCTCAGGTCTATCTCTAAGTATTGAGAATACAAGTCTGGATATGTAGCTTTTAATTTTCATTGAATTTAATTTTAGCCTCTCTAAAAGTAGTAGTAGTGCCAAGAAAAACGCTTTCTACTATTTCAAACTCTACGACTGTATCGTAATCTTCATTTGTAAGCTTATCCGCATCTTCTCTACAAACCATAAGACTACTTGCAGCTACATCAAGATTTGCTCTGTCTAATACAAATATTGAATTATCTGATATATGGTCTGTTCCGTTAGGAAATGTGATAGTCCAATAGGTTGAGCCAGTACCTGCCGTTCTTTTTAATATACCTTTCATAGTTTTTTAATTAAATATTTTATAGTGAATAATAATTCCATAGAAATGTATACAATTAAAAAAACTGGAATACCAATTATTAATCTTAATAATTCTATTATCTTCTTCACTATGCGTTATTGATTTCTTTATAAGGCTTTCCTTCTTTTTCTATGTTCCAGCACTTCAGAGTGTTCATAACACCCTCTTTGCCGTTTCTTTCCCAGTACTTACCCTTAATATCAATATAAGCTGTAATGAAGTCTCCTACCTTATAGCTATCAATCATAGGGCAATCTTGCTGCCATAATTCAAGTTGCCAAGTATTTGGGTATTTATCTGAAATATCCTCTAACCAAAAATTTCTTTTTTCAAATGGTTTTTCTATCCCAAAAGTTTCAGGTTCAAATACTCTCTTAATTTTTCCGCTAATTTTTATCATTTTATATTATTTTATAAATTTGGGTTGTTCTGGTACAACCTTAAACCCCTCTGCTTATCTTATCGCATAATTACAAAATACACAATAGCATAACGAAAGGTAGATAAGCTATGTCTAAAGCAACCCAAAGGCGTGGGTACAAGCTACATACTGTGCTATTGCTTTTATATTTTAAGCTTCGGCTTCTTCATCCTGAATATCCTCAGCAGTTTCTTTTTCTATCTTTTTAGTTAGCCACTTACCCTCTGGTAGTTCTTTTAGGTCTTGAGTATCTTGATTGATTACCTCTACGATACGACTTTTCTTAATAAGAACAATTTCAAAGTCGCTTGAGATACCTACACCCTTTCTATATAATTTATCTACTGCTGATTTTGCATCAATAATATCCTTAGCTTCTACAAGGAAGGTTTCCTTAATCTTTTTTACTTTAATACTATCGTCAGCACCAGAGCTCTCTAATTTAATTTCAGATACTACTTCATAGAATGATACATCCTCTGTCGTATCTCCATCAATTAAGATAGCATCCATTACTCTACTACCAGTTACTCCTAAGACATCAAACTCTTGGACACCGCCCATTTGTTCAAATACCTTTACAACTCTTGCTTCGGCTTCTGTAACCGTCAAAGAGTCTACCAGATAGTTCTTTTTAATTTTTTTGAATTTCACATTACCCTTTCCGTCTTGGGTCTCTACTCGGACTTGTACGGTTGCATCAAAGTACTTTTGCATTTTTTCTTTTTTTAATTGTTACAAATATATCTGTTATTTTTTAAGACCTATATTATTTTCTAAAATAGTTTTAGTTGTTTTACTAATTTTTCTATTTCATTATCCATCAACTTCTCATACTCTGTTTTTGATATTTCTCCACCTTGCCTTTGTCTCTTTAACCATTCAGTTCCTCTAAGGGTTGGTTCATATTGCTGGATATACCTAAATGCTCTATCTATGTCTGACATCAATTTAAAATCTACTACTATTGACTTGCCATACTCTTTTTTGTAATATGTGTTTACAATATACTCTATCGTAATATACTTGTCATCTCTATACTCGGGTTTATCTATAAAAAGTTTGATAACTTGTTCCACTAAAATCTTGGCTACATACATAATATTATTTTTAACGACCTATATTATTTTCTAAATTTCTACTCCTAATTTTTGAATTTTTTTAAAAGCCTCTTCTGCTTTTTCTTCATCTACAAAATACCAAGCTTCTAATAAATACTCTTCCTCTTCTACATTTGTCTTTGGTAGGTAAAAGAATTTAATCGAAGTGCCTATGACTATGATATTAGAAACCATATCCAAGTTTACTATTGATTCATTGTGTGATACTAAATTACTCATTGTATGGTGTTTTATATTTTTCTCTCTCTGGCTCTCCGCCCCACATCTCAATATACTTTTGCTTATTTTTTTTGCTTGCCTCAAATATGGAATAGTCTTTTTCAATAGTCTTAGAGCTTTCGTATACATATGGATTTAATTCAGGTCTCTTAATTATCGGTAATCCCATAAGCTTCATTCTATACTCGTATGACTTGTCCTCGTAGTATGCAGGATAAAAGCACTCATCAAACTTACCCACCTTTTCGTATACACTCTTTGGCAATATGAATATTGACCAGTCTGCATAAGACCTGATGAAGTTATCTGGATATTTAGCAATAATCTCAATTATGTCAATCATCTTCTTTCCAAGATAAATGTCATCGTTCAGTATTAATGCGTAATCGCACTTGTCCTCGTAGAATATTCTATCGCACATAGTATTCCAAGATTTTGCTACTCCTATATTATTTTCAAAATTCAATATTTTGGCATAATTGAAGTGAACATCTTGTTTACCATTATTCAGAATATAGAATGGAGAACCTACTTCGAGATTAAAGTCTCTTGCATATAGTAGCAGATTTGGCTCTAACAAGTCAAACCTATTCAATGTTGGTATTCCTATACCTATTGTAGGATTGAGTGTATGTCGTTCCATTTTTGTATTCTTAGTAATTCTAATTCGTCTCTTTGTTTTTCATCTTGTTCCAAGTCGTATAGCAACTCTATTAATCTTTTTGCACCCTCTAAGTGAAATTGATTTGTTGAGCTTTCAATAATCTTTTTTATCCATTCAAATCTGTCTATACTATCTATTCTTTCTTTAGTCATTTGGATTGTTTTCGGTTTCGATTAATTCTCCAGTATCTGTATCAACGAGTCCTTCGTCTGTTTCTACGAATAGACCATTATTCATTTTAACTGGAGCAGGCTCTACGAGAAATACCTCTCTGAACATAACATCGGTATAATACCTACCCTTAAAAAGATTTGACCTCAGATATATATTTCCTCGAATTTTATCCTTAGGCTTTAGCTTCATATCCTTCAAAGCTTTATCCTTCCAATAGCCCATAACAGTAATAGCAACTGGAACAATTTTATCTTTGTCCTTTTTGCGTAATACTATCTGAGCTACCTTCTCATTGATTACCACTATATCGAATATCCTGCCAGTATATATCATAGTACTAAATTAAGCTATTTTAATTAAAAAGCTCAGGTTTTATGTTATTTGCTAAGACATCAATATCCACAGTTTCGAAGAACTTTTGCACACAATAACTTCTTGACCAGCTCTTTTCTTCTGCTTCAAAAAAACCTACATCAATCTTATCTGTAAGAGCTTTCTTTTGCTTGGCTTCAATAACTTTCTTTTTACCATATTCCTGAGCTTCTGTTATCATAGTCTGTGAAACTTCTAACATCTTATGCTTTCGTAAGAAATTATAACAAATACTGAATACATCACGAAGCTCTCCAGTTTCTTTCCATACTGAATAATAATCTCGAAATAACTTTCTTGTATTTTCAGCCTGATTTTCTGGAGATGGTCGATTTGCTCTTTCCGCTTCTTCCATATCAGCTTTCTCTTTCTTTCTAATTGCATCAGCCATCGTAATCTTTCTGTAATGCAAATAAGAATCCAAAACCTTAGCTACATACATAGGAGAGAAGTATCCATAAAAATCTCCTTCTATTTTTCGTAGTACAGAAAGCTTTATAGCCAACTCTATCTCTGATAAGGTTAAATGTCCGTAGTTCTCATAGATAAATGAAGATACGAGCAATAGTTCTTCAGATACATCTGTCTTAGGGATTCCTATATACATCCTCCACTTAACGACAGTGTTGATTATCTCTTCTCTGTTTTCTATTTTAGCTATCTGCTTGCTTCCTTCTACGCTTTGCACAATCGCATATTCTTCATCACTTTGGATATATGCCTGCAAGCTGTTTGGCTTTCTGGACTGAACTTGCGAATTGGTCGAAGTTGCTTGTTTTTCTATTTGGTTCATTGATACTATTTAAGTAGTTTTCGAATTTTGTTTTAGAAAATAATGTCATCGGTCTTAAATACTTTTCCCAGTCTGTTCCTTTCCAATCTAATACTTTCTTATCTATAACACATTTGAAATCAGATATAGTAAACCCTTCTGATATTCTACCTGCTATAAGCTCTATGTTACTACCCTTGTTTGAGAAGGTTGCACCGCTTTTAGAATTTAGATATTCTATGGTTTGCTCAGCTATCTTCTTAACTTCTTTGCTTATAGGTTTTTTCGGCTTCTGTTGTTTTTCTTGTACTATCTTAAAATCTTGCTGGAGGAGCTGTACTCCGCACTGGTACATTTCTCTTATTTCATCTCCACTTACCTTATACTGCTTCAGCTTTGTCTCTTGTTTCTCTACGAAGTCTGGTTCAAATAGTTCATCCACAAACTCTCCCAACCAGTAAACCCAGATACGACTGTACAGCTTGCCCCTCTCAGCAATAGTTTTAAAGAATAATTCTGGAATAACAAAGTGTCTCAATTTAGATTACTTTTCCGTTTGCCTTTTTTACATTTTCATATTCTACTATGGACTCCATAGGAACTTCTAAGGCTTCTGAAATCATTTTAGCCGTCTCTACCGTATAGTTCGTTAACCTACCAGTACAAATCTTAGAAATCCTATCTCTTCCAATCTTAAATCCTGATTTAGCTTTAATCAGCCTAACCAAGTCTCCCTGCGAGAGATTCCTCTCCCTAAGGATTTGTTCAATTTTTGTCTCCATTTTTAAAATTTAATTTTTACTGATTTATCGTCAAAGTTTAATATTGCGCTTGTTGGGGATATTATATCTGTATCGTATGGTATGTATGTAGTGTTCCAGCTTTCGTCAGTTGAGAATGTATATACAGATGATTTTTTATATAGAGTTTTATTTTCTTGTATAGTGAAATTACCAGATAGTTTACCAAATGTATATTTAAGTCTTGCAGAATCTTCTCTCTTCTCTAATTCTACATTCCAATCTAAATGGATTTTCATATCACTATTAATAATCGAAAGCTGTTTGTTGTTGATGTAAACCGTTAATTCGAATAGTTGGGTTTTCATAGTGTTCCTTTGTATTTCCAAAGATAATTATTGTTTTCAAATATAACAAATATAAAAAAGGGGGATTTTTCTTCCCCCCTTATCCGATTCTTTTGGGGAATGTAGAAACATTCTTGGCCACATATACTGACATATATATTTCCCTCAAAAAACGAAACACTGAGGCGAAATTACTTCTTTCTTATAGAATAAGCAAACAAAGTAATCATTGTTATTACAGAAACCGATAGCGCCACCCCTGACACTAAGTAATTACTATACTCTGGTTTCTTTCCTTTATTTTTTAAATTTTTATTTATCTCGTTGAAAGCTTGGTCGTAGGTATATATTTTTTTTCCACCCTCTCTGTTTACAGAGTTATGTATATCTACTGTCCAATGGAATAGTTCCATCTGGCTTCCGAGATTTGGAGGAATATCCTTTATCTTCTGCGCATAATGTGCTGCACAGATTTCACAAGGAAGTACACTACCAAGAGATTCATAGAATTTTAAATATTCTTTCCTATCCTCTTCAGTTGGCTGGAC
>Ga0007791_10000019_pt1 | contig 34796 bp, 25 predicted proteins | sample CryBogmetaGMA05M_FD_60368 | JGI IMG/M metagenome (GOLD analysis project Ga0007791, IMG submission 60368) | Freshwater microbial communities from Crystal Bog, Wisconsin, USA - MA0.5M | ecosystem: Environmental > Aquatic > Freshwater > Lake | place: Crystal Bog, Wisconsin, USA | collected 2009-07-06 | reverse complement strand
TGGTCAAAGTCTTCGCCACCTAAGAAGGTATCGCCGTTAGTTGAGAGCACTTCAAATTGCTTCTCACCATCAACGTTCGCAATCTCAATAATAGATACGTCAAATGTACCGCCACCCAAGTCATAAACAGCAATCTTGCGATCCACTTTGTCTTGTTTGTCCAGGCCAAATGCTAATGCTGCCGCAGTAGGCTCATTAATAATGCGCTTGACATCCAAACCAGCAATACGACCTGCATCTTTAGTTGCCTGACGCTGGCTGTCGTTGAAGTAGGCAGGCACAGTAATTACCGCCTCTGTCACCTCTTCACCGAGATAGTCTTCAGCAGTCTTTTTCATCTTGCGCAATATTTCAGCGGAGACTTGTTGTGGTGCCATCTTCTTATCGCGCGCCTGTACCCAAGCGTCACCGTTCTCCGCTTGAATAATTGCATACGGCATGAGGCTAATGTCTTTTTGCACTTCAGGATCTGTAAACTTACGACCCATCAAACGCTTAACAGCGTAAATGGTGTTCTTAGGATTTGTGACTGACTGACGCTTAGCAGGTGCGCCAACTAATACTTCGCCATCTTCAACGTAGGCGATGATTGATGGAGTTGTTCTACCGCCTTCTGCGTTCTCGACAACTTTAGGTGCATTGTTTTCAACGACTGAAACGCACGAGTTAGTGGTTCCTAAGTCGATTCCGATGATCTTTCCCATAATGACTCCAAAAAATTAAGTTACTTTGTTGTGCTTCTAAGGTGTTTTAGGTAATGAATACCGTAAATATTCCAATATTGAGTAAGTGGGGTCTAAAAAGACAAATTCAAGGGCTGAAATGGCAAAAAAGGCAGAAATCTGCCTTTTTGGTGCTTTTTTGAGGTTTTAGCCTGAATTATTGTGTTTATTTAGGCGCGCTGACTGTCACCAAAGCAGGTCTGAGTACTCGGTCCGCCACGGTATAGCCCCGCTGCAGTACAGAAACTACGGTATTGGCCTCTTGCTCAGATGGCACAGAGGCAATTGCCTGGTGATGGTGCGGATCAAACTTATCACCGACTGCAGGATTAATTTCAGTCATGCGGCCTTTATCAAAAGCAGATAACAACTGCTTGAGTGTAATTTCAAGACCCTCTTTAAAAGCCTTAGCATCACCAGTCTGCGTACCCAAAGCTGCATAAAGACTATCGGTTACTGGCACTAGATGTTCGGCAAAGCTCTCAATCGCAAACTTATGTGCCTTAGCAATATCCTCAACAGCACGGCGGCGAATGTTTTCACCTTCGGCTTTAGCACGCAAGAAGTTGTCTTCTAACTCGGTAATTTTTTGATTGAGTTCTACAATTTCTTGCTCTGGAGTTTTGACAGCAGCAGGCTCAGAAATTGCTTCAGATGGGGCCTGGGCCGGAGAATTTTCTTGCTCTGGATTGGGATGCTGATTTTCTTGTGTCATGGACGCTCATTCACTTTTCTGTAATTTGCTCTACGTAAGACTAGTGCATTTTGATATTGGGGCATTTTATTGAATTTCAAGTCTGAATTTTTTCAACCAAGTCCGCCCTTGCGGCACGCTGAGCTAATTCCTCTTTAGATTCAACCCCCAAAGTCCAGCCTAGCAAGTGCTGATAAGCTATATCACGCAGTGCATCAATCCATTTTGAATTACTATTTAAGCAAGGAATATAACGGTAGTCTTTACCGCCATGATCGAGAAATATTTCCTTTGCTTCCATGCCAATTTCTTCTAAGGTTTCCAAACAGTCTGCCGGAAATCCTGGGCAAAAAATATCTACTCGAGAACAACCGTCTTTTGCTAGCTTCTCAATGGTTGGAGCAGTGTAGGGCTTTAACCATTCAGCCTTACCAAAACGAGACTGGAAAGTGACGATGTATTGCCCTGGCTGTAAACCTAAGGCCTCTCCAAGCAAACGACCTGTTTTCAAGCACTCGCAGTGATAGGGGTCGCCTTGCATTAAATTGCGTTTAGGCAAACCATGAAAAGACATCACGAGGCGATCACCTTTTGCAAAATCTGGAATACCATCTTTATCCCAAGCGCTTAGCACCTGATCACGAAGCGCAGCAATATAGGCTGGGTTGTCGTGGTAGTGCTTGACTAAGCGCAGCTCAGGCTGACTTCTCCAAGTACATAAAACACGAAAGACTTCATCAAAGCTTGATGCCGTAGTAGTCGCCGAATACTGTGGGTACAGGGGTAAGAGCAGTAAACGCTCCATGCCCTGCTCCTTCAGTCCCTCCAAAGCTTCCTGAATAGAAGGCTTGCCATAGCGCATTGCCAGATCTACTAAAACGGTATGCCCCTCATCGGCAAATTTCTTACTCAGTTCCTGAGCTTGTAAACGAGAATAGTGCATGAGGGGTGAACCTAATTGTGGCAACCAAATAGATGCATATTTTTTCGCTGAAGTATTGCTACGAATCGGCAGAATGATGACATTTAAAATAAACCACCAGATAAGGCGCGGAATTTCTACGACGCGAGGGTCAGAGAGAAATTCTTTTAAATAAGCTCTTACTGCCTTTGGAGTTGGCGCAGATGGCGTACCTAAGTTCAACAGTAGTACTGCTGTCTTGGTAGCTCGTAGGTGTGGGTTTTGATTCAAAATATTGATCTTTAATGAATAGATTTTTAAGAGCTCAGGGCTCCTGATAATAGCTTGGAGGTAATGTCCACGATTGGAATGACCCGGTCATAAGCCATCCGAGTTGGGCCAATGACTCCTAAAGTACCTACAATCTGACCGTCTACGCTATAGGGTGCACTAATCACTGCTAAATCTTCATAGGGCAGTAAATCACTCTCACCACCAATGAAGATCTGAATACCATCGGCATGACTCGATACATCAAGCAATTGCATGAGTACCGATTTTTGCTCGAGCATGTCAAACATCTTGCGTAGCTTATCGAGGTTTGAACTTAAATCGCCTACATTCAATAAGCGCCGCTCACCTGATAACACCATGTCTCCTCGACCCATATCATAGTCAGCAACACCACTTTGCAGTGCTAAGGCCATCAAGCCAGAAATATCTGCTCGTAAATTATCTAAGTCAGATTTGAGATGTAAGCGCACTTGGTCAAAACTTTTTCCAGCAAATTGTGAGTTGATGTAATTACCAGCCTCAATTAATTGGCTAGGGGTGTAATCCTGAGTCGTTGGCAAAATCCGATTTTGTACGTCCCCTTCTGGGGTCACCATGATTAACAAAATCTTGCCTTCACCTAAGCGCAAAAACTCAATATGCTTAAACACTTGGGCTCTCTTTGGAGTCATCACGACCCCGGCAAAATGACTTAAGTTTGACAAAATCTGAGCGGCAGAACTTAAGACCCGTTGGGGAGAATCTGGCAAGAGCCCCTTTTCGAGCTCACGAGTGGCGATTTCTTCGAGGGGACGAACTGTCACCATTGTGTCGACAAATAGGCGATAGCCTCTCGGAGTGGGAATTCGGCCGGCAGAAGTATGGGGACTAGTAACCAGACCCATATCCTCCAAATCCGCCATCACATTGCGAATGGTGGCTGCAGAGAGGTCTAAACCCGAGAATCTAGATAGTGTGCGCGAGCCAATAGGCTGACCCTCCTCGATATAACGCTCAATGAGGGTTTTTAGTAAAGCGCGGGAACGTTCATCCATGGTGGAAGGGATTTTATGCCTATGGTTTAATCGTTATATGTTAAGCCCATCCCCCAATTCCTCCAAGAAGGCATTTAGCCGGGTTGCACTCGTTGGCAAATTTCAGGCTGATGGCATTGGTGAACACCTCAAAGACCTCGCCAAACTGGTCTTTGAGCTGGGTTGCGAGGTTTTTATTGAATCCGATACTGCCGCCCATCTTGGCTTAAAGGTCTACCCTACTAAGGCCCCTCAAGACTTTGCCGGAGCTATTGACCTGGTGGTTGTCTTGGGTGGTGATGGAACTATGTTGGGCATTGCCCGTCAATTAGCTGGCAGCGATGTCCCTCTCGTAGGAATCAATATGGGTCGACTTGGCTATATGACAGACATTCCCATTCAATCCGTTCAGGATATCCTTCCTAAAATCATCGCTGGCGAATATGAAGCTGATACACGGACTTTGCTTGATGCTGTGGTCATTCGTAATGGCAAAGAAATTAATCGCGCATTAGCACTCAATGATGTTGTCGTGAATCGCTCTGCTATTTCAGGGATGGTAGAACTGGCCGTTCACGTTAATGGCTCTTTTATGTACAACCAACGTTCTGACGGTTTGATTGTTTCTACCCCAACTGGCTCTACTGCTTATGCTTTATCTGCAGGCGGTCCTATTTTGCACCCTTACGTTCCAGGTATTTTGCTTGTTCCAATTGCCCCCCATTCACTTTCTAATCGGCCGATTGTCCTGCCTCAAGATAGCGTGACGGTGATTGAAGTGGTTAATGGACTTGAAGTGATTGTAAATTTTGATATGCAATCACAAACTAAGTTACAGAGTGGCGACAAGATCCAAGTGCGTCAATCTGATAAAACAATTGCCCTTTTACACCCCAGCAATCACAGCGACTACAAAACTTTGCGTGAGAAATTGCATTGGAATGAATACCCATCGACTTTTTGATGTCGAGTTCTTTGCTACGCTAATACATGCTTCAAACTATCTCACTTCGTGATTTTGTCATTGTCGATCAGCTTGAACTAGACTTCTCGGCTGGATTTACCGTCCTTACTGGTGAAACTGGTGCTGGTAAATCTATCCTTCTTGATGCCCTTAGTCTAGTTTTAGGGGAGCGCGCTGACAGCAGCCAAATTCGAGAGGGTTGTAATCGCGCAGAAATCTCCGCTCTCTTTCGAATTGATCCAGAACTCATAAAATCTTTTGGCCAATGGCTAGATGAGCAAGGCTTTCCCATTGAGGATGATGGCCAAAGCCTCTTACTCAAAAGAACTGTAGAAAGTGGCGGCCGCAGTCGTGCTTTTATTAATGGTAGTGTTGCCACTTTGGCCCAATTGCGCGAGGCGGGTGACCAGTTAGTAGATATTCATGGGCAACATGCACACCAACTATTATTAAAAGGTGGCGCCCAACGCGAGTTACTAGACCGTCATGCTGGCTTATTGCCTCTTGCTACTGAAGTAGCAAAAGCATTCAAAACTCTGAGTGATTCTCGTCGTCGCTTAGAGCAAGCAGAAAATACAGGGCAAGATATTGAGCGTGAACGTGAGCGCTTAGAGTGGCAACTTGAAGAGTTAACTGAACTATCTCCTCAAGAAAATGAATGGGTCAGTATTCAAGGTGAGCATACACGACTTGCTAATGGCGCCAAAATTATTGGCGGCTGCCAAGAGGCTATTGAAGTCTTAAGCGATGCTGATAACTCCATTGAATCAAGTCTTACCAAGGTGTGCAGTACTATCGGCGCATTGGCAGAACATGACCCGGCTCTTGGTAACATTAGCGAAGCCCTTGAATCTGCACAAATTCAATTAGATGAAGCAATTCATAGTCTTAATCGATATTTACAAAAAGTCGATCTTGACCCGGCGCGGCTAACGCAAATTGAAGAACGCATGCAAGCGCTACATAGCGCCGCTCGCAAATACCGTACTGAAGCAGATACGCTACCCGCGCTTCTTCTAGAAACTAGCGAGCGCTTAGAGGCTCTCACAGCATCACAAAATATTGAGGCCTTACGTGAGAAAGTGAAGCAAGAAGAGCTTGCTTACCTCAAGCTTGCAAAACAACTTTCACAAAAACGTGGCGGCGCTGCCTCTGAACTAGGGAAATTAGTAACAGATGCAATGCAAGACCTCTCCATGGCAGGCGGAAGACTAGAAATCGCCTTAACACCGCTAAACGAAGGCGGCTCGCATGGCTTAGAGCAAATTGAATTCTTAGTTGCGGGGCACGCTGGCAGCACACCACGTTCCCTAGCAAAGGTTGCCTCTGGGGGTGAGCTTGCTCGAATCAGTCTAGCCATTAGCGTGATTACTAGTAAAGCATCGTTTACGCCAACCTTGATATTTGATGAAGTAGATGCAGGTATTGGTGGTGCTGTTGCAGAAACTGTTGGCAAGTTATTGCATCAATTAGGGCAATCCCATCAAATCTTATGCGTTACGCACCTTCCACAAGTTGCCGCGCAAGGAAATCACCATCTCAAAGTTAGTAAATCACAGAGTGGTGATAAAACAATCTCTCAAGTAGAACCTTTAGCTAGAGCAGAACGTGTTGAAGAAGTGGCGCGTATGTTAGGTGGCGCAACGATCACCGATACCACCCGTCGCCATGCTCGCGAATTACTTGAGCAAAGCTAAAGCTTGCTAAGCATCGGAAGGTGCTTGAAAGATTTTTAGCCAGAGTGCCATAACAGCAGCTCTAGCAGCAGTCAATTCAGGCTCATTTGTAAGATTGATACGAGTTTTTTCTGCCCCATCTAAACGTAGTCGATGTTGACGCGACCTCAAGAGACGGTACGCATTACCAACGGAATCGGCAATTTTTTGATCAATCAAATTCACCTCTCCAGCGATGCGGAGCAAAGCAATGTTACCGAGATTGCCAATCAGCCGAGGATGTTGATGTGAGTAGGCCAAAACCAAGAACTGCACCATAAATTCAATATCCACCATCCCGCCAGAGTCATGCTTTAAATCAAATTCGGCACTGGCATTAGGATGACCCGCATGTACTTTACGACGCATCTCTAAAATTTCAGTGCAAAGCTGGTCAATATTACGTTGCTGACTTAATACTTCTGAGCGCACAAGCTCAAACTCCGAACCTACGACTTGGTTGCCTGCAGAGAAGCGTGCCCTAGTTAAAGCTTGATGTTCCCAGACCCACGCAGCGTTATCGCCCTCACGCATTTGATACTTTTTAAAAGCCTCAGCATTAGTTACTAAAAATCCAGCCGATCCATTCGGACGAAGGCGCGTATCAATTTCGAATAAGCTACCTGTGGAGGTAAAAGAAGTTAGCCAGTTGATCATGCGTTTAGCTAAGAGCGCATAAACTTCTTGGGCAGCATAGTCAGACTCTGCGGATTGATACAAAAAAACCAAGTCGAGATCAGAAGCGTACCCAAGCTCCTTGCCACCTAACTTGCCATAAGAAATAATTGCAAACGGCGCAAGCAAATCTTGAGCTAAGCCAAACTTCTGCGCTACACCGGGCCACACCCGCTCAAAGGTAGCCTGCAGTATCAGATCTGCTAGAGCAGATAAGTGGTCGCTTACCTTTTCAAGGGCAAGAGGCTTATCAACGCCAATCCCAAGATCAGCTAAAAGCGTAATAAATGTCTCGGTATGGTGAGTTACACGCAGAATATCCATAGCCTGCTCAGAGCTTTCGCCATCGGCCATGACATCATCAAGACGCATGTTCAGGTTCGCTTTTACTTCTTGCCAATATTCTTCAGGCTTTTCAATCAAAGCCTTCTCGGTCCCTGAATTCAGCAAGTGATCCAGTAAGTGCGGATGTCGCGTAAGGTACTGCGCACCCCATTGAGATGCCTTAAGTAAATCCAATACATTTGCAAGAGCTCTAGGGTATTCAGCCAAGATTGATAAGTAGGCGCTGCGCCTTGCAATTGCCTCAAGTAAATCAAAAAAGCGCAATAGAGTTTGATCACCTCCTACAAGCTGCAAACTTTCTGCAGCTTTGCGCATCAAATTATCAAAGATAAGTCGACTCTTCTCAGGCAATTGTCTTTGCTTGGGGCTATCAACCCATCCATTCCAACGCGCAAGTGTTTGTGGAAAATGCTGTCTATTCGGTTCCCAGCTTAAATCTAATGGAGTGAGCTCTAGTCTAGAGCTGCCATCGAGCAAGAAAGCTTTTTCAAAAAGACGGGCAACATGATTTTGGTGATGGTCTAATTCGGCCATAAAAGATTCGCTAGTCTGGCCCCGCACTTCGCCTGCCATCGCGATCGCCAAACGTGAGCGAATTAACTCATCATCTGGTAAGTAGTGGGTTTGTTGATCGTCCCAGACTTGAATGCGATGCTCTAAGCGCCTCAAGAAGACATAAGCTGCTTTTAAGACTTCGATTTCTTCTGCCGGCAAGATTCCTTGCTGCCCAATCAGATTGAGAACTTCCAAAGTAGGGCGCACTCTAAAGCGAGGATCAGTACCACCTCGCATCAACTGAAACATTTGCGCCAGGAATTCAATCTCCCGAATACCACCACGACCTAACTTAATATCGCGTGAGCGACCCTGATGGCCAGCAGATCGTTTATCAGCCTCGTGTTGAATCTGCGCATGCAAATCTCGAATAGAGGCAATCACGCCATAATCTAAATGTCGCCTATAGACAAATGGGCGAATCAGTTGATCCAATTCTTTTGCACAGTAGATATGCTCTGGCGATCCAGGTAGTGGCGCAATCAAGCGGCCTTTAATCCAAGCATAGCGCTCCCACTCTCTGCCTTGAACTAAAAGATATTCTTCAAGCATGTCTAAGCTGCATACCAATGAGCCAGAATCACCGTTCGGACGTAAACGCATGTCTACTCGAAAAACAAAACCGTTTTCATCATGCTCAGCTAAGAGCTTAATTAAACGTTTACCCATGCGAGAAAACCATTCATGATTGGAAAGACTCTTGGGGCCACCTACCGTCTCACCCTCATGCTCATACAAGAAGATTAAATCAATGTCAGATGAGAGGTTTAATTCAAGGCCGCCTAATTTACCCATGCCAACAACCATCAACGGCATCTCAGAATGATTGGGTTTACTCCAGGGTAGCCCAAACCGACTTTGTAAATCTTCACGAATGTAGGCAATAGAATCTGCAACAGCTAACTCGGCGAAATGACTCAGGCCCTGAGTAACCTCCTCAAGGCTCGCCATCTCATTGAGATCCCGAAACGCTATCCAAATCATTAAGCGCTGTCTAGCCAGCCGTAAATTAGCCATAAATTGCGCTTCATCTAGCGCAGGCCCCTGCTGTGTAACTCCACCCGTTTCTAATAAATCCTGGATACCCTGAAAATCAACCTTTTTCTGACCACAAGACCTCAACCAGTCAACCCACTCAGGGCGAGCATTGAGCCAGCGCCGCGCATAGGTGGAATGCTGCTCTAAAAATGCAATTTGGCGAGAAAAATCATCCATTCCCCCATCTTAATGGGTACCTTAAAGCTCATAGCAGAAGCTTGGCGATCGACTAAGGGCTGACGGATAATAGGGGCCATGCTGCAAAACATCATTCCACCTCGCCTCAAGAGCGTGCTTGCTAAACGTCCTCAAGGTTCTGGCGGACTTTGGCGCAAACGCGCCCTCATTCTTTGCGGCTTAGTTTTGGCTCTATTTGTAATTGGCCACTTTGGTATTCGTTTCATTATTTGGCCCCAAATTGAGAAATCCAAAGCCTCGGTCGAAAGACTCATTAGCGCTCGCATCGGTGCAGATGTCACCATGGATGATTTGAGGGTTTCTTGGATTGGTATCAGACCTGAATTTGAAGTGGATGGACTTCGCTTTAACAACCCAGATAAATCAAACCCTTTTTTACAAATAGAAAAAATTCATGGCGAACTTAGCTGGAATTCTTTTTACTACTTAGCGCCCTATTTTCATGAGCTGAACTTTGAAAATGCAGAAATTTATGCTCAGCGCGACAACAAAGGCATCATTAGCATTGCTGGAATTCCTATCCACGGCAATTCAAATGACCATGGACTAGAAAATTGGTTGCTATCTCAAGATAAGATTGCTGTTAGTAATGTCAAGTTATTTTGGACGGATAAGTTAGACAAAAAACTCACTAACTCTATTGAGATTCAAAATCTAGAGCTACGTAACGGAATTCGTAGTCATCAGGCCTCACTGAAAACAGTAACCCCATGGACTAGCGGGCCCCTAGGAATTAAAGCTGACTTTGTCCATCATCTTGGTGGTCAAGCTGGTGATTGGCGTGACTGGATTGGAACTATTTCTTGGAACGTTGCAGACCTTAATCTCAGTCAAATTGCAAAAGAGTTTTCTCTTCCACTAAACACACTAGAGGGAAAGCTCAGCTCTAATGGAAAACTAAAACTGGACAATGGCCAGCCAGATGGCGGAGATGTTTACATAGCTGCAGACAATCTCATTGTTCAACTCGCAAAAAATGAAGACGCTATTGCTTTGGGCAGACTGGAGACCAATCTCACACAAGAAAATGATAGTGGCTTGATTTCTATTACCACCAAGACATTTGCTTGGCGAGAAATAGCGAGCTCAAAAACTGCGCCATTAGAAAATTTGAGTCCAATGACATTTAGCTGGAGGCCACCTGGAGCCGATGGTGAGATTAAAGAGTTTGGATTCTCTTCCCCCAAAATTCTGGTTGAAGATGTTGCCCTATTCGCCTTGAATTTACCCTTATCAAAAAAAGTTCACCAATGGATTAAAGCCTCTCAAGCAGATGGTGAACTACAAGATCTTGACATTCGCTGGTCCGAAAGTAAATCTGCCTTATCAGCCCTCAATATTCCCGGCGGCTGGTTTAAATCGAATAAGCTAGATTTTTCCGTTAGTGCGAAGTTGGTAAACCTTAGTTTTGTTGGTATTGATAAATCCATGCCATCGGCCTCAAATCTTTCGGGATCTATTACTAGCGATCAGAATCAGGGAAGCTTCTCGATTAACTCTAATGACCTTGAGTTAGATATCAATGACTTGTTGGTCGACCCTAAAATTAAATTAGATCGGGCTAACGGGCAAGTGACCTGGTCAAAGAAAAAGGGTAATTGGGTAATTAACGCTAAACAGCTTGCGTTAAGTAACCCAGAAATAGATACGACCCTAGATATTAATTACGTCATCGGCGATCCAAAAAAACCGGATCAGATGACCCTAGATATGAACTTCGCAAGGGCTAACTTAAATACTGCGTACCGCTATTTACCACTTGGCATGGGTCAAGATGCAAGGCTTTATTTGAGTAAGGCATTCTCTGCTGGCAACATACAGAATGGTAGCCTTCACATCAAGGGTGATCCTAATGGTGTTCCCTTTCCCAATGGTGCCAATGGAGAATTTACTTTAAATCTACCGATCACAGGAGCGACATTTAGTCCCGTTCCATTGTTACCAAGTAATCAAGGTATTTGGTCTGCATTTAGCAAAATTAATGGCGTCATTGATATGCAAAACGCTCGCTTAACCGTTGATATTTCTCAGGCCAGCTATAAAGATGTTGCGCTCAATAAATTTCATGCAGAAATACCAAGTGTTAGCGCAAAACAATTGGTTTTATCAGTGAATGGTAATGCCCAGGGTAATGCGCCACAGATATTGGAGTATTTATTCGCCTCCCCATTTGGCAAAACCCAAAGTAAATTAGAAAAGAATTTACGAGTTAGCGGTCCTCTTAACCTCGATCTAGGGTTAAAGGTTCCCCTTTCAAATAATGGTGAAACGAATGTTGATATCAAGCTAGATTTCCCAGGCAATAAAGCGCAGTGGGCTAATTTACCGCCACTTGAAAATCTCAAGGGCAAAATGCGGATCACTGAGATTAATCCGCAATTTGAAGATATCACCGCTAACTTTTTGGGCGGCTCTTTGAAAATTAGTAGCGCTCCCTCGGCGCCAGGAAAACAAAACTTCAATATTGTGGGTGACATTACTGCAAGCTTCATTAAGGACTACCTTGTCAACGCCATGAAAACTGAGTCCACCTCAATTCTTGAGGCAATGAGTGGCTCAGCAAAATACGAAGGCTCTCTAAGCTTTAACAAAACTGGTAGCGAGACAAATCTCAAGTTTGATTTAGGTAATTGGGCAAGCGCAGCTCCAGCGCCTGCGAAAAAATTGATGGGTATACCCATGACGGGCCAAATTACCATTAAAACTACATCTAATAATCAATCTGGGGCAAATCGCCTGAACTGGATTGGTAAGCTTGGTGATATGTACACAGTCCAAGGAGAGTTGAGTACCGATGACGAATTGCGTTATGCCTTAGGCATAGGTGCGCCAGCAAACCTCTCACAACCCGGATTCCATCTTAATTTACTAAGTAATGAGCTTAATTTAGACGATTGGTTAGATTTTTTCAGAAAGCAAAAACAGAAAAATGACATCTCTAAAATAGATGACACCAGCGCAAATAATATTTATGTGACTGCACAAGTGAAAAAGCTCACTTTATTTGACCGTATCTGGCAAGACATAAACTTATCTGCAAACAATAAAAATATTGACTGGCGGTTACGCGTCAACTCACCGCTCATTATTGGACAAATTCAGTATAAGATGCCCAATAAAACTCATGTAAGCGGTTTGATCAGCGGTCATCTAAGTCGACTTAAAGTTCCAGATGAGCCTGTTCTCATGGCAGATATAAAAAGCCCCTCGACAGATACCACCAAGCCAGTGCAAAAAAATAATATTGGAAAAAGCAAGCTCTCTCCCAATGCAATTCCAAGCTTAGACTTAACCATTGATGACCTAAATTGGTCAAAAGCCCATCTTGGGCAAACTAAGCTTAAAACCAAGACTAGCAATAATCTGCTAACAATTGAGACTATTCAATTTAATAATCCTCAAGGTAGTTCAACTACCTCAGGTCAATGGATGGGCGCTAGTGCAAATCAGCAAGAGCATAGCAATATCGCCATTGATTTAGATGTCAAGGATGCCGGTCAGATTATTGCTAACTGGAGCTCGGAAAAATCGGTTGAGGGTGGGCAAGGCAAAATAACAGCAAATGCAGAGTGGGATGGCTCGCCCTTTAAGCCTCAATACGAAACTCTTACCGGCAAGATCAACTTAAATCTCGAAAAAGGTCGTTTACTGGAAGTAAATACCAGCGGCGCACAAATTCTTGATGTGCTTAGTCTTCAAAGTCTATTTAGGTTTGCGACCCTAGATCTTCAAGGCAGCCTTGGTAATATTGTTAGTAAGGGGACTCCTTTCAACAGCATCAATGCAAGCTTTGACATTAGTAATGGTGTTGCCCAAACTAAGCAATTCACCATGAACTTAGATCAGGCTAGAGTAGCTATGACGGGACAAATCAACATCCCAAAACAATCGCAAGATCTGCGCGTTACTATCTTCCCAACCATTGATGCAACAGCCGGCTCTTTGGCTGCATTTGCAATTAATCCGATTGTTGGATTAGGCGCATTAGTTGGCCAGTACCTTATTACCAATCAGATTAATCGAAATCTACAATCTGATTATTTAGTTCAGGGCTCCTGGGGCAAGCCGGAGGTTATCCCGCTTGATCAAAAAGGGCAGCCGATTGATGCGAAAACTTTAGATACGATACGCAGTAAAGATTTGCTCAAAGAGCAAAATAAACCTGGCACTAATAGCACGCCAGCTCCCAAACCACAAACGCAGACTTTATGAGTACGCCGGAAAATTCTGCAGAATTGAAGATTGCTGCAATTCAAATGGTATCTAGTGCATCACCGCATGAGAACCTAGTAACGGCCGAGAAACTAATCAAAGCCGCAGCTCACGATGGAGCGCAGCTTGTAGCTTTACCTGAGTACTTTTGCATCATGGGACTAAAAGATACGGATAAAGTTCGCGCCAGGGAAAAATTAGGAGTCGGTCCGATACAAGAAAAGCTTGCAACGCTTGCTAAAGATAGTGGGATTTATTTAATCGCGGGAACCATTCCTCTTGAGTCTAAAGATCCAAACAAAGTATTAAATACAACTCTGGTCTTTAGCCCAGATGGACAACGAATTGGGCGCTATGACAAGATGCATTTATTTGGGTTTCAGACAAGTACAGAGCGCTACCAAGAATCCGAAACAATTGAGGCTGGTGAACAGCCTGGCATTCTGAAGATCAGTATCAGTAATACTGAATGGACTTTTGGTCTGAGCATTTGCTATGACTTGCGCTTTCCGGAACTCTATCGCGCTCTAGGGCAAGTAGATTGTCATATCATTCCTGCCGCCTTTACCTATACAACCGGCAAAGATCATTGGGAAATTCTATTGCGGGCTCGCGCTATTGAAAATCAATGCTATGTCCTAGCCTCAGCGCAAGGTGGCATACACCAAAACCAAAGACGTACTTGGGGCAACACTATGTTGATCGACCCCTGGGGTGATATTCTAAGCACCCTTTCAGAGGGAGAGGGGTTTATTTCTGGAGTATTGTGCAAAGATAAATTAAACAAGGTACGCTCTAAGCTACCCGCGCTTGCGCACCGCAAGCTTTAAAGAAAGATTTGCCGAATCACATGAATGCACCTGAAGCACTATTCCCAGCCAATTGGACGAAAGCCAAAAAGCAAGCAGACCTCATAAAAGTAGCTAAGTCCATTCTCCTTGAGCCAACCGGGCTTTCAGAGCAAGATCTTCACAAAACATTTGGCAGTATGTTTACCCATCGTCTAGATGATGCTGATTTGTACTTTCAACATACTCGCAGTGAAAGTTGGAGTCTTGAAGAAGGCATCGTGAAGTCTGGAAGTTTTAATATTGATCAAGGCGTAGGAGTGCGCGCTATTTATGGCGATAAAACTGCTTTTGCTTACTCAGACGAGATTAATTTAGAGGCCCTGAACAAAGCAGCCAAAGCTACCCGCGTCATTGGCCCTCAAGGAGGAAAGCAGGCGCTTGCTAGCAAACTATTTAATCCAATATCTAACAAACTCTACTCCGACATAAGTCCTTTGGATTCACTACAGCCCAAGGAAAAAATTGCCCTCTTAGAGAGTATTGAGCGTCGCGCAAAAGCACGTGATCCTCGCATCATCCAGGTGATGGCAAGTCTTGCGGGTGAGTTCGATGTTGTTCTAGTTGTCCGTGCAGATGGTTTACTAGCTGCAGATATCAGACCACTAGTGCGCGTTTCTGTACATGTCATTGCAGAGCAAAACGGTCGCCGTGAATCTGGATCTTCAGGCGGCGGCGCAAGACATGACTATCACTATTTTAATGATGCTCTGATTAATCAATACGCAGATGAAGCAGTCGATAGCGCTTTAATAAATCTAGAGTCGCGGCCTGCACCAGCTGGCCCGATGACAGTTGTAATGGGACCCGGTTGGCCTGGAGTACTGCTTCATGAGGCTGTGGGTCATGGTCTTGAGGGTGATTTTAATCGCAAAGGTTCTTCTGCTTTTGCAGGTCGTATCGGGCAACGCGTTGCTGCTAAGGGTGTCACTGTGGTTGATGACGGTACATTATCTGGCCGCAGAGGATCACTTAATATTGACGACGAAGGTACCCCTACTCAATGCACTACTTTGATTGAAGATGGAATTTTGAAGGGCTATATTCAGGACAGCTTGAATGCGCGCCTCATGAAAATGCCTTTGACAGGTAATGGTCGTCGCGAAAGTTTTGCCTCGCTACCAATGCCCCGGATGACAAATACGTATATGTTGGCAGGCAAAGATGATCCTAGGGAGATTGTGGCTAGCATCAAACGTGGTCTCTATGCGGTCAATTTTGGCGGCGGCCAAGTAGATATTACTAGTGGCAAATTTGTGTTTTCGGCATCAGAAGCCTATTGGGTTGAAAACGGAAAAATTCAATATCCTGTCAAAGGTGCCACCATTATTGGTAGCGGCCCAGAGTCGCTAAAGCAGGTTTCCATGATTGGTAATGACCTCAAATTAGACGGCGGCATAGGGGTTTGCGGTAAGGAGGGGCAAAGCGTTCCGGTCGGGGTCGGGCAGCCCACTTTGCGCATCGATAGCCTGACTGTTGGTGGAACTGCCTGATATTACTGAATTACGGCTTAAAATAACCCTATGAGCCAACAAAATACTAATCCCGCTAATTGGTACTCTGCCGTTGATAAGACGTCAGATACTGACGATCAACGCATTGACAAAATTACTGTCCTAGCCCCGCCAGAGCATTTAATTCGCTTCTTTCCGATCTCCGGAACGCCAACTGAAGCATTGATCAGCAAAACTCGCAAAAAAATTCGTGACATTATTCATGGGAAAGATGACCGTCTGCTTGTGATCATTGGGCCTTGCTCAATTCATGATCCACGGGCTGCACTCGAATATTGTCAACGCCTATTAGCTGAGCGCGTGCGCTTTGCTGGTGAATTAGAAATTGTGATGCGCGTCTATTTTGAAAAACCGCGCACTACTGTTGGCTGGAAGGGCTTAATCAACGACCCCTATCTAGATGAGAGTTATCGCATTGAAGAAGGCCTTCGTCTTGCGCGTCAAGTCCTGATGGAAATTAATCGTCTCGGCATGCCAGCTGGCAGTGAGTTCCTTGATGTCATTTCTCCACAATATATTGCTGACCTCATCTCTTGGGGAGCAATTGGTGCCCGCACTACTGAAAGTCAAGTTCATCGCGAACTCGCTTCTGGTTTATCTGCACCTATTGGATTTAAGAATGGCACCGATGGCAATATCAAAATTGCGACTGATGCCATTCAAGCAGCTGGGCGTCCACACCATTTCTTATCGGTTCATAAAAACGGTCAAGTATCAGTTGTCGAAACTAAGGGCAATAAAGACTGTCACGTCATTTTGCGAGGCGGTAAAGAGCCCAACTATGAAGCAGCACATGTCAAAGCAGCCTGTACTGAGCTTGCAGCAGCAAAGCTTCCAGCAAGTTTGATGGTTGATCTATCGCACGCCAACTCAAGCAAGAAGCATGAGCGTCAAATCGTTGTAGCCGATGACATTGCCAAGCAAATTGAATCCGGTTCACATGAGATTTTTGGTGTGATGGTGGAAAGTCATCTTTATGATGGTGCACAAAAATTTACACCCGGTAAAGATGATCCAAGCAAACTAGAATACGGTAAGAGTATTACCGACGCCTGCATTAATTGGGATGATTCAGTAAAAGTACTTGAGCGTTTAGCTGGTGCGGTAAAAAAACGCAGAAGTAAGAAAAAATAATATCTGCGATACAGACAATGCTAAAAGAGACTAATTTATTTAGTCTCTTTTTTTTCGTGCTTCCAAAGTACATCCGCTCCGCCAGCTGCACGATTCAAAATGCGTGAAAGTACAAACAATAAATCAGATAAGCGATTGACATACTGCCTAGGGGCATCATGTAAAGGCTCTGCCCAACCTAAGCGGACAATCGAACGCTCAGCTCTTCTACAGACGGTACGGCACACATGTGCTTGCGCAGCCGCACGCGTACCACCAGGCAAAATGAATTCGGTCAAAGGGGGTAATTGTTTGTTGTAATTTTCCAGCCATATATCTAATTGGGCTACGTGGTCTGGCTTCAGCAGTTTGTAATTGGGAATACAGAGCTCGCCGCCAAGGTCAAATAGATCATGCTGTACCTGTAAGAAAAGTGCTGTGAGCTCAGGCGCGATGGCCTTTGGGATGTCCTCAGTCATCAAAACACCGATTTGGGAGTTCAACTCGTCCACATCGCCCATGGCACAAATCCGTAAATGATCCTTCTCAACGCGACTTCCGTCACCCAAGCCAGTCATGCCAGAATCGCCTGTTCTAGTGGCGATTTTTGATAATCGATTTCCCATAAGCTTAATTATAGGTAAATGGCTAAAATGATTCCTATGAATATGATGACACTGCCCCCAGATTTAGCTGCTATCAGCGCACTTCAGTCCAAACTGGTTGCTGCCTTGCGCCCAATTCTTCCAGAGCACGCCCTGCTTTGGGAGCCTGAGGACACCATTCCCTACGAATGTGATGGTTTGGCTGCTTATAAGCGCATGCCGCTGGCAGTCGCTCTGCCGGAAACGGAAGCTCAGGTCGCTCAAATTCTCAAAATTTGCTTTGAGATGCAGGTCCCGGTAGTGCCTCGGGGATCTGGAACTGGACTGTCTGGTGGAGCTATGCCAATTTCTCAAGGCTTAGTACTTTCTCTTGCCAAGCTCAAGAAAATTCTGAACATTGATCCATTTACTCGAACTGCAGTCGTTCAGCCTGGGGTACGCAACTTAGCTATCTCTGAAGCCGTTGCTCACCTAGGTCTTTACTACGCCCCAGATCCCTCATCACAAATTGCATGCTCTATTGGAGGCAATGTGAATGAAAACTCTGGTGGTGTGCACTGCCTAAAGTATGGCCTCACTCTTCATAATATTCTGCGTGTGCGTGGCATTTTAATGAATGGTGAGATTGTAGAATTTGGTAGCTTAGCTCCAGACTCTCCTGGTTTAGATTTACTCGCTATTATTTTGGGTAGCGAAGGCATGTTAGCGGTTGTCACTGAAGTGACAGTGAAATTAGTCGCTAAACCAAAATTAGCACGCGTCATCATGGCTAGTTTTGACGATATCGAGAAAGGTGGCAATGCTGTTGCAGCGATCATTGCTGCAGGCATCATTCCTGCTGGTTTAGAAATGATGGATCAGGCTACAACACGAGCTGTAGAAGAGTTTGTGAATGCTGGATATGACTTAGAGGCAGCAGCTATTTTGCTTTGCGAATCTGATGGAACGCCTGAAGAGGTGGCCGAAGAAATTGAACGCATGACAAAAGTGCTTGAAGAATCTGGTGCTAGCGGTATTCAGATTTCTAAAGATGAAACAGAACGTCTTAAGTTTTGGAGTGGTCGTAAAAATGCCTTCCCAGCAGCAGGACGAATTGCTGCGGATTACTACTGTATGGATGGGACCATCCCACGCAGACATATTGCGACTTTGTTAAAGCGCATCCAAGGTATGGAAAAAAAATATGGCTTGGGTTGCTTGAATGTTTTCCATGCAGGTGATGGCAATATGCATCCCTTAATTTTATTTAATGGTGCTGATGAGGAAGAATGGCATCGCGCCGAAGAATTTGGTACCGATATTTTGGAGGCTTGTGTTGAGCTTGGTGGCACGATTACTGGCGAACATGGTGTTGGCCTCGAAAAAATTAATTCTATGTGCGTTCAGTTTGGAGAAGGTGAGCGCGAATCTTTCTGGGGCGTGAAAAGCGCTTTTGATCCAGAAAAATTACTGAATCCAGATAAAGCTATCCCAACATTAAGTCGTTGTGCTGAATATGGCCGCATGCGCATTAGTGGAGGCAAACTGCCCCATCCCGAATTAGAGCGCTTTTAATGAACGCGGCCAATCCCATCATTGAGGCGTTTCGTGAGCAGATCCTCAGTGCAGCAACTAATAAAGTACAACTTTCCATTGAGGGCGGCGGTACAAAATCTTGGTATGGCAACGCCAATACTCATGCCAAGCTAGATACACGTACTTACTCTGGCATTTTGGAATATCAGCCAGAAGAATTAGTCATTACAGCTTGTGCAGGAACGCCCCTTAAAGAAATTGAAGCAGTCTTGCAAGAAAAAAATCAGATGCTAGCATTTGAACCGCCACACTTTGGTGAGCAAGCAACCTTTGGTGGTGCGATTGCAGCTGGCTTGGCAGGTCCTGGTCGTATTAGCGTCGGTAATTTTCGGGACTTTGTTTTAGGCACGCGCATTCTTGATGGCAAAGGGCAGGATTTATCTTTTGGCGGGCAAGTGATGAAAAACGTTGCTGGCTACGATATCTCTCGCTTATTACCAGGTTCTATGGGGACTCTTTCTTTACTTTTAGAGGCATCCGTCAAAGTATTGCCAAAACCAGCAGCTACCGCAACACTACGCTGCCAGATCTCTCAAGAAAAAGCTTTGCGTGTTTTAAATGAGTGGGCCGGCCAGCCTTTGCCCCTTTCAGCGAGCTGTTGGATTGGAAATACCAATAGTGAAGGTCAATTGACAATTCGTTTAGCAGGTGCGGTGGCGGCAGTCAAAGCTGCAATTCCCCTAATAAGTTCTTTGGTAAACGCAAGTGAAGTGGATCCTCAATCTGCAGATACATTTTGGAATGATTTACGCGAGCATAAGTTATCGGCATTTGATAATCTCGCCGCCGATCAAACACTCTATCGCCTAGCTTTACCTGCAGCCTGTGGGGCCCTCACTATACCTGGTGCAAGTAATGAAATTATTCTGGAGTGGCATGGTCAGCAGCGCTGGATTAAAGCATCTGGTGATGAAGCTACATTCAACTCAATTAAACAACTAGTAACAATCCATGGTGGGCATGCAACTCGATTCAAACAGGGTGCAAGCGTAAATCCTGGATTTCAACGTTTTACTTTATTAAGTGAACAAGCACACTCTAAAGCCCTCGAGCTTGTACAAGAGCGTCTAAGATCTGCATTTGATCCTGCTGGCGTATTTGCAACCAAGCGTCTTCCATAAGCAACTCTATGTACACTAAACTTGCCCCCCAATTTGTAAATACTCCCGAAGGAATAGAGGCAGCTAGCATTCTGGGTAAATGTGTTCACTGTGGTTTTTGTACGGCTACTTGTCCAACCTACCAAATACTGGGTGATGAGCTCGATGGCCCACGTGGTCGCATTTATCTCATCAAGCAAATGGCTGAAGGTGCAGCGCCTACAGAAAAAACCCGTATGCACTTGGATCGGTGTCTAACTTGTCGTAATTGTGAAAGTACCTGCCCTAGCGGCGTGCAATACGGCAACTTAGTAGATATTGGACGTAAGTGGGCTGAAGACGAGACACCCGAACGCCCTATTGGTGAGCGTTTAACACGCTGGGCCCTCAAAGAAGGTTTAACTAAGCCAGCATTATTTAATTCAGCGATGACTTTAGGTCGCTTAGTGCGACCACTGATGCCAAGTAGCATCAAACGCAAGATTCCCCAAATCAAGAACAGGGGCTTAGCTAGTTCAACAGATCCTTATGCAAGACCTACTGCTTCACATAATCGCAAAATGCTGATTCTGGAAGGCTGTGTTCAACCTGGTATGTTGCCAAACATCAATTCGGCAACTGCACGGGTTTTAGATGCATTGAAAATTCAGCTCATTAGCGCTTCAAATGCTACTTGCTGTGGCGCCTTACGTTATCACTTAAATGATCAAGTAGGTGGGTTAGATAATGCCAAACAGAATATCGACGCCTGGTGGCCGCTGGTTGAAAGTGGTATTGAAGCAATTGTGATGACAGCTTCTGGTTGCGGCGTGATGGTCAAAGACTACGGCCATCTTTTTGCGAACAACCCTAGCTATGCTATCAAGGCTAAAAAGATATCCAATTTAACTAAAGACATTTCTGAAATATTGCCTGAATTGCAGAATGAATTAATTGGTCTAATTGGTACAGACCAAAAACCTGGCGTGGTTTATCACCCACCCTGCACTTTGCAGCATGGTCAACAAATTCGCGGCCAAGTAGAAGGCTTGCTATCTAGTATTGGCATTAGTGTTCGCCTCTGTGCCGACAGCCATCTGTGCTGTGGCTCTGCAGGCACTTATTCAGTAACTCAGCCTGAGCTCTCAGAGCAACTTCGCAAGAATAAGTTAAATAATCTGAATGAGGCCTGTGAAGAATCTGGTGCCCAAGTTATTGTTTCTGGAAATATTGGCTGCATTACCCATCTTCAACAAGAAGATACGCCAGTGCTCCATTGGATTGAGCTCGTAGATCAACTGATCAGTAAATCCCCAAAGGCCAGATGAACTCGATTGTAGTTAATCTCATGCAGGTACGGCAGCGCATGGAACTTGCCGCACTAGCAGCAAAGCGTGAGCCTGAAGAGATCGCACTCTTAGCAGTTAGTAAAACCTTTCCTGCTTCAGCAATTGAAGAGGCTATGCACGCAGGACAATCTGATTTTGGTGAAAACTACGTGCAAGAAGCTGTTGAAAAAATTACTCAACTCGCTAAATTACGTCCATGGCTAGTGTGGCACTTCATAGGCCCACTCCAAAGCAATAAGACAAGAGAAGTAGCAGAGCATTTTGATTGGGTACATAGCGTTGATCGTCTCAAAATTGCAGAACGTCTCTCTGCACAACGCGGTGAATTTCCCAACTTAGCAGAATTACAGTTATGCGTTCAGGTTAACGTCAGTGATGAAGATACTAAAAGTGGTATATCTCTTACTGAGGCTCAGGCACTCTGCGATTCCATTGCACAATTACCCAATATCGTTCTCAGGGGTTTAATGGCCATTCCAGCTCCAAACCCAGATAAGGTGCAACAGCTCAAAGCCTTTGCCCAGGTCCTGGATTGCTTTAAAAAGATTCGGATGGCTAGATCAACAGATTTCAGGTATCAATTTTTTGACACCCTCTCGATGGGTATGTCCGATGATCTTGAGGCTGCTATCGCCGAAGGCAGTACCATTATTAGGGTTGGAACCGCTATTTTTGGGAAGCGCGATAAGATTAACAAATGAGCATAAATCAGAATAATCAAAACAATAGTAATGTGCACATCACCTTTATTGGTGGCGGCAATATGGGTCGCGCCTTAATTAGCGGCTTACTAGCTAATGGCTTTCAAGCTCATCAAATTTCTGTAGTTGAAGCTAATGCGGCAACCGCACTCAAGCTACATGAAGACTTTGGTGTTCAGAGTATTGGCACCTTAGAGCAGATTAGTTTTGACCTCTCAAAAAATAATGCTGTAGTCATGGCGATTAAGCCCCAGGACTTTAATGTTGTTGCTAAAGACTTAGCTGCAAAACTCAAGCATGATTCCGGATCTGGCCCACTGATTTTGAGTATTGCTGCCGGTATTCGTTTAAAAGATATGAGTCGCTGGCTAAACCATGCCCGATGTGTACGTGCAATGCCCAATACTCCAGCATTAATTGGTAAAGGTATTACCGGATTATTTGCTGATATGGCCATCAATGAATCAGATCGTCATTTAGCGCAGACTATCTGCAATGCTGTAGGTCAAAGCGTCTGGGTTTCTGAAGAAAAACTGATGGATGCTGTGACTGCTATTTCAGGCAGCGGCCCTGCTTATGTTTTTGCCTTTTTAGAAGCCATACAATCGGCTGGTGAGAAGTTAGGGTTAGACGCAGTGAGCGCTCGCAAACTGGCTTACGCAACCCTGGAGGGGGCCAGTCAACTAGCCCATAGCTCTGATGAACATGCTGGCGTTCTTCGGGAGCGCGTCACCTCTAAGGGTGGCACAACAGCAGCAGCGCTTGAGGTGATGAAGCAGCAAGGCTGGCAGGAAATTTTAGAAAAAGCGATTGATGCGGCTGATCAACGCGGTAGAGCGATGGGCGATGAATTAGGTAAAAGCTAGTTACCTAAAGTAGCTCTTAATGCAGGCTAAGGCCGAGCACAATTCCTAGAAATAAAAATCCACCCAACCAATTGTTATGGCGAAATGCTGCAAAGCATTCTTCGCGCTTGCGGGTGGAAATTAGCTTGAGGTGGTAGATAGCACAGGCTAAGGCTATGCACCATCCTATTAAAAAGTAATTGCTCAAGTTGGCCAATTGCGCCACCCAAATTTGACTGACAAATAAGATGGCATAACTCACGGCGATCGCCATAACGTCATATTGACCAAAGGTAATAGCTGAGGTGCGTAAACCCAATCGCAGGTCATCTTCACGATCAACCATGGCATATGCTGTGTCATAAGCGATGGCCCAGAAAATATTTCCTACGAATAAGATCCAAGCCTCTAGGGGGATGAAATTTAAGACGGCGGCATAAGCCATGGGGATCCCAAAACCAAAAGCAACGCCTAAAATAGCCTGAGGCATCGCAAAAAAGCGTTTAGTAAAGGGATAAATAAAAGCCACTGCCAATGCAAATACTGAGAGCAGCTTGGTATAGGTATTTAATGGCTGAATCAATACAAAAGCAAGTAGCGCGAGAATAGCTGCAACTAGTAGCGCTTCTTTTTCTGAAATCTTGCCGCTCGTTACCGGACGCCCTTGTGTTCTCTTCACATGAAGATCAAAGTTTCGATCAGCGTAATCATTCATTGCGCAACCCGCGCTACGCATCAAAAAAGTTCCTGCGACGAATATTAATAATATTTGGGGGTCTGGCACTCCACTACTTGCAAGCCATAAAGCCCAGAGGGTTGGCCATAACAGCAATAAAGTACCAATCGGCTTATCTAGACGAATCAGATAAGCATATGAAATGAGGCGATCATTTAAGGGCATGGTGTCATTATCACGCCTTTAGAAATTCAGCGCGAGATCCTAACCAGCGTTCTAAATGACGCTCTACTAAATCCGCATGCTCCGCTAGCAATCGTTCAGCTGCTTGTTGAGCCAATTCAATTAACCAGGCATCACGCTGCAGATCAACAAATCTCAACATCGCATCTCCAGATTGCTTTGCCCCGAGAAGTTCGCCGGGGCCACGTAATGAAAGATCTCGCTCTGCAATCACAAAACCATCCGATATCTCACGTAGAGTCTGTAAGCGCTCTTTTGCCGCCATGGATAAGGGCTCTGCATACATCAAGATGCACACTGAGTCAGCAGAACCACGGCCGACTCGCCCACGTAATTGATGGATCTGTGCATATCCAAAACGCTCTGCATGCTCAATGACCATGAGCGCAGCATTGGGTACATCTACCCCCACTTCAATCACGGTAGTAGCAACCAAGAGCTGGATTTGATTAGTCTTGAATGCGGCCATTACCGCCGCCTTTTCTTCTGATTTTAAGCGGCCATGTACTAGGCCAACTTTAAAGTTAGGTAAGGCCTGCGTCAGTTGCTCAAAACTCTCAACAGCAGTTTGTAATTGCAAAGCTTCAGACTCTTCAATCAAAGGGCAGACCCAATAGGCTTGTAAACCTCTGGATAACCAGCTTTGCAAACCGCCGATGACCTCATCGCGCCGCGAAGCCTTTACTACCTTGGTAGTAATGGGTTTTCGACCAGGGGGGAGCTCATCAATCACCGAGACATCAAGATCTGCGTAATACGTCATCGCTAAAGTACGTGGAATTGGCGTAGCCGACATCATCAATTGATGGCAATAGAACAACTCAGATCCAAGCCTTTGCTGAATCTCCAAGCGCTGCCTCACTCCAAAGCGATGCTGCTCATCAATCACGGCTAAACCTAATTTAGAAAAACTGACATTCTCTTGAATCAGGGCATGGGTACCAATAATGAGCTGTGCTTCTCCATTCTCGATCATCTCTTGGGCCAGTCTTTTCTCTTTGGCCTTTAAGCTGCCGGAGAGCCAGGCAATCCGAACACCCAATGGCTCAAACCATTCTTTCATTTTTAAAAAATGTTGCTCAGCCAAGATTTCTGTGGGGGCCATGACTGCAGCCTGATAACCATGATCCATCACCCTTGCGGCTGCTAGTGCTGCTACTACCGTCTTACCGCTACCGACATCTCCTTGTAAGAGACGATTCATTGGGAACGATTTTTCTAAATCATGGCCAATCTCAGACCATACGCGATCTTGTGCAGCAGTAAGCTTGAAAGACAAGGCATTGAGTAAGCCCGCCTCAAGACTTTTATTTTTTGACGGTTTTGCGAAACTCGGGGCATGCCGCTCTCTTCGAATGGCATGGGCACGTTTCAAGGAAATCTGTTGTGCCAGTAGTTCTTCAAACTGCACGCGACGCCATGCAGGAGCAGTACGCTCTAACAATGATTGCGTATTGGCATTAGCAGGTGGTTGATGTAAATAGGTAATGGCAGATTGCAAGCTAGGCCAGTCATTACTGGGGAGAAGTTCCGTCACTAACTTTTCGGGCAAGAACTCAGCCAAGCTATCTTGCAAACTAGGATCGCGTAATGCTTGTGCTACCGCCTTGCGAATAACTGCTTGTGAAACACCAGCGCTTGCTGGATAGACTGGAGTAAGACTTGTTGGCAATGGAGCATCTGCTGCTACAGACCTAACAGTTGGATGAACCATTTCTGGACCTTGAAATCCCTCTCGTACCTCGCCTCGAATTCGCACATGCGCGCCGACTGCCATTTGTTTTTGCTGGCTAGGATAGAAGTTGAGAAAGCGCAATTGCAAAGTGGCAGTGTCATCTTCAATAGTGACTAGCATTTGTCTTCTGGGCCTAAATAAGACCTGATTTCGAATGACGACTCCTTGGGTCTGGGTAGAGCTAAATCTACCCTGATTTAAAGTCTCTTCAATAGTGAATAACTCAGTCTCGTCTTCATAACGAGATGGAAGATGCAAAGCAAGGGCCATAGGGCTGTCTAAACCCATTTTTTGGAGTGTGCTTGGCGCTTGTTTGGTAGTCATCGTTAAAATCCAATACCTGATGGTAATGCTATGCAACTTTCCGACTTCAATTACGAACTTCCTGCCGACCTAATTGCCCAACATCCTTTGGCAAATAGAACCGACAGCCGCCTCCTAGAGGTTAAGGCTGAAGGGGGAAATCACATCCAACTCATAGACCGTCAGTTTAAGGACATCCTGAACCTTATCAAGCCAGGGGATTTATTGATTTTCAATGACACCAAGGTCATCCCTGCCCGTCTCCATGGCAAAAAAGAAACTGGTGGTAATGTGGAGTTACTCATTGAACGAATTAGCGGTGATAAACAAGCTTGGGTCCAAATAAGAGCATCTAAGGTTCCTAAAGCTGGCTCTATTGTCCAGCTCCACAATCAGGCAGGGGAAGCTATTTCAGTTGAGATAATGGGATGTGATGGTCGTTTTTATGAAGTGCGTTTCCCTGAAAATGTATTGGGATTGCTTGAGCGCTTCGGTCAATTGCCGCTTCCTCCTTATATTGAACATCAACCTGATGGTGAAGACGCGCAGCGCTACCAAACTGTTGTTGCAAAAAATCCAGGTGCTGTAGCGGCACCGACTGCAGGACTTCACTTTGATGAAAAGATTTTGCAACAATTAAAAGACTTAGGGGCGCATCAAGCCTCAATCACACTTCATGTCGGGGCAGGAACCTTTACTCCAGTTCGAGAAGAAGATCTCTCAAAACACAAGATGCATCATGAGTGGTTCTCTATTCCTCAAGAAACTTTGCAAGCCATTGAGAAAACTAAACAACAGGGTGGGCGAGTCATCGCCGTTGGCACTACCAGCCTCAGAGCCCTGGAGAGCCAGGCCATTAGCCAGCAAAGCAGTGGCGAGACTAACCTCTTTATCACCCCAGGCTTTCACTTCAAAATCGTAGATTGCTTATTGACAAACTTTCATCTGCCAAAATCTACCCTATTGATGTTAGTGAGTGCATTTGCAGGTATAGATAATATCCGCGCTGCTTACCAACATGCCATTGATCAGAAATATCGTTTCTTTAGCTATGGAGATGCAATGTTTTTATGCCGACTTGAGAATACAGAGATATGACCAAACCCGTTCACTTCAATATTTTGGCGCGTGACTCACAAAGCCCTGCTCGCCTTGGTCAACTTGATCTTCCACATGGTAGCGTGCAAACACCCATCTTTATGCCAGTTGGAACTTATGGAACTGTGAAGGCAATGACGCCACGCGATCTCAACGAAGCAAAAGCGCAAATTATTTTAGGCAACACCTTTCATCTATGGTTGCGCCCTGGTTTAGATGTCATCAAAAAACATGGCGGCTTACACCGCTTCATGGCTTGGGATAAGCCTATCCTTACTGACTCAGGCGGTTTTCAGGTATTTAGTTTGGGTGCCCTTCGCAAGATCTCAGAAGAAGGTGTGACTTTTGCATCACCGATTAATGGCGACAAACTCTTTATGTCTCCAGAGGTATCGATGGAAATTCAGGCGGTATTAAATAGTGATATTGCGATGCAGTTTGATGAATGTACGCCTTATGAAATCAAGGGCCAACCGACCTCAGAAAAAACGGTTCGCGCTTCACTCGAAATGTCGCTGCGCTGGGGTGATCGCTCACTCAAGCGATTTCGGGAACTCAATACAGGAAATGGCCTATTCGGCATTGTCCAAGGCGGCATGTTCGAGAATCTGAGAGAATTTTCCTTAGAAGCCGTAAGCCAACAAGGCTTTGACGGCATTGCCATTGGCGGCCTCTCGGTTGGCGAACCCAAGCCTGAGTTTGAGCGTATTTTAAATTTCACGGCACCCAAGTTGCCCGAGCATATGCCGCACTACCTCATGGGGGTGGGCACACCTGAGGATCTGATTTTGGGCGTCAGCCTTGGAATCGATATGTTTGATTGCGTAATGCCCACTCGTAATGCTCGCAATGGCTGGCTCTTTACCCGCTTTGGCGACCTCAAATTACGCAATTCAGGCTATAAGGATGATGATCGGCCACTGGACCCTACCTGCACCTGCTATACCTGCCAAAACTTCACTAGGTCCTACTTAAATCACCTCCAAAAGGCAAATGAAATCCTAGGGTCTCAGCTCAACACCATCCACAACTTGTCTTATTACCTCCAATTAATGGCCGAAGTCAGGGAGGCGTTGAGTCAGGATCGTTTTAGCGCCTACCGCGAAGAATTTCACAAGAATCGCCAGCGTGGCGTTGAGCCCGGGGAGGACTAATAGCCCTACCGGCGACTATAGCCACCCAAATCACCCCCAAAGCCCCACACAGTTTAGAATTGCGGGTTTACGGCTTTACTATAAAAGTCTAAAACTAAAAGCAGTTTCCAAATAGTCTTTAACGGAGGTTTTGTATGTGGATTAGTAACGCTTTTGCCCAAGCTCCTGCTGCGGGCCCAGATTCTGGTGGCCTAATGAGCTTCCTGCCATTGATTTTGATGTTTGCAGTTTTGTACTTCATCATGATTCGCCCACAAATGAAACGTCAAAAAGAAACTAAAGCCATGCTCGAAGCATTAGCAGTTGGCGATGAAGTAGTTACTGTTGGCGGCATCATGGGCAAAGTGACCGCATTGAAAGATGCAGTAGTTACTGTTGAAATTTCAGCGGGGACTGAAGTGCAATTGCAAAAAGGTGCCATCACCACTGTATTGCCAAAAGGCACTCTAAAGTCTGCTTAATAAGCTTGTTTAAAAGCATCTCAATATGAATCGCTACCCTCTCTGGAAATATCTAGTTATTGCCGTTGCCTTATTAATTGGCGGACTATATTCGTTGCCAAATTTCTATGGAGAGGCGCCAGCGGTTCAGATCTCGTCCGCTAAACCAACTATCAAGGTTGATTTAGCGACACAAGCTCGTGTTGAAAATATTTTGTCTCAGGCTGATATTAGTAACACTGGTATTTTCTTTGAGAACGCTACGAATGTTGGCTCCATCAAAATTCGCTTTAATAACACTGATACCCAACTGCGCGCACGTGATCTTTTGCAGCAAAAAATCAATGTTGATCAAAACGATCCTAACTTTACTGTTGCACTGAATCTACTTTCAAATACCCCTGATTGGCTACACGCCATCAATGCACTACCAATGCCTTTGGGTCTTGATTTGCGCGGTGGCGTATATTTTCTCCTGCAGGTAGATATGAAGGGGGCCGTACAAAAGAAGGTCACTTCCTTAGCAAGCGATATTCGCACACAATTGCGCGACAAAAATATTCGGCACCAGGGTATTGAGCGTGGTACAGATAGCATCACGATTAATTTTGGCAGCACTGCTGATGCAGATGCTGCTCGCTCGATTTTATTGGCTGCTCAACCTGAGTTAGTTTGGCAAGTAAAACCTACCGGCCTATCACCAAAACTAGTTGGCGAATTTAAACCAACGGCATTAAAAGAAATTCAGGATAGTGCGGTTAAACAAAACATCATCACTTTGAATAAGCGGGTAAATGAGTTAGCAGTTAAAGAGCCGGTCATTCAACAACAAGGTACTGAGCGTATCGTAGTGCAATTACCAGGCGTTCAAGACACTGCGCGCGCTAAGGACATTATTGGTCGCACTGCAACCTTAGAATCTCGCTTAGCCGATCCAACCATTTCTTCAATTGGCATTGGTGAAACACCTCCTCCAGGCATGGATACCTTTCGCTTTGGAGAAAATCGCTTAGGTGTATTTAAGAAATCAGTCATTTTCAGTGGTGATCGCATTACTGATGCTAGTGCTGGCTTTGATCAGAATCAACGTCCTGCTGTAAATATCTCCCTTGATGCAGCTGGTGGCCGTGTGATGCAAGAAGTCACCCGCGAGAATATTGGCAAGCCAATGGGCATGATTTTGTTTGAAAAAGGCAAGGGCGAAGTTCTCACCATTGCGACCATTCAAGGCGAGTTTGGCTCTAAGTTCCAAATCACGGGCCAACCCACAACTGCAAGCGCTAATGACTTGGCGCTCTTACTGCGTGCCGGCTCCTTAGCTGCGCCAATGGAGATCATTGAAGAACGTACTATCGGGCCAAGCCTAGGGGCAGAGAATATTGAAAAAGGATTTAAATCTCTTTTAATCGGCTTTGGTGCAATTGCCATTTTCATGATGGCTTACTACCTACTGTTTGGTACTTTCTCGGTAATTGCTTTAGCAGTGAACTTACTCTTACTGATCTCTGTACTATCAATGTTGCAAGCGACGCTCACCTTACCAGGTATCGCCGCGATGGCTTTAGCACTTGGTATGGCGATTGACTCTAATGTGTTAATTAACGAACGTATTCGTGAAGAGCTTCGCAATGGTGCAGCTCCGCATACTGCTATTGCAGTTGGCTTTGATAAAGCATGGGCAACGATTCTGGACTCCAACGTAACCACCTTAATCGCTGGCCTTGCCCTCTTAGCATTTGGCTCTGGCCCCATTAAAGGCTTTGCGGTGGTTCACTGCTTGGGTATTTTGACTTCCATGTTCTCGGCTGTATTTTTCTCCCGCGGTCTTGTCAATCTTTGGTATGGCAGACACAAGAAGATTCAAAAACTCGCTATTGGCCAAGTTTGGCGCCCACAGGAGAAATAAGTCATGGAATTTTTCCGGATCAAAAAAGATATTCCATTTATGCGCCATGCATTGGTGCTCAATGCAATTTCTTTAATTACCTTCTTGGCTGCTGTTTTCTTCTTGTGGCACAACGGCCTTCATCTCTCGATTGAATTTACTGGTGGCACTGTCATGGAAGTGAGCTATCCGCAAGCCGCTCCACTAGATTCCATTCGTGCCAAGGTTGAGAAGTTAGGGTATGCAGATACTCAAATTCAGAACTTTGGTAGCTCACGAGACATCATGATTCGCCTGCCCTTACAAAAAGATACTGAAGGCAAGCTTATCTCTTCTGCAGATCAAAGCGCAGCTGTCATGCAAGCTCTTGAACCTGCGAGCAGTGGCGCTAAGCTGCAGCGCGTAGAGTTCGTAGGGCCACAAGTTGGCCAAGAGCTAGCGATGGATGGTTTAAAAGCCTTGATCTTTGTGATTATTGGCATTGTGCTTTACCTATCCTTCCGCTTTGAGTGGAAATTTGCAGTAGCCGGCATCATTGCGAACTTACATGACGTAGTCATCATCCTAGGATTCTTTGCATTCTTCCAATGGGAGTTCTCGCTCTCTGTCTTAGCAGCAGTGCTAGCGGTTTTGGGTTACTCCGTAAACGAATCTGTGGTGATCTTCGACCGTATTCGTGAAAACTTCCGCAAATATCGCAAGATGAACACCCGCGAGATTATTGACAATGCGATTACCAGCACAATCAGTCGAACTGTCATTACTCACGGCAGCACTGAGATGATGGTTCTAGCTATGTTGATATTTGGCGGCCCAACGCTGTTCTACTTTGCCCTAGCGCTGACGATCGGTATTTTATTCGGCATCTATTCTTCAGTATTCGTGGCTGCAGCCCTAGCAATGTGGCTTGGAGTAACACGTGAAGATTTGGCAAAGGGTGATAAAAAGCCGGATGACAGCACCCGTAACGATGACCCTAATTTTGGGGCACGCGTTTAAATCAAACTAAGCTCAACTGAAAGAGAAGTTTTTTTGATCAAGGGCGGCTAATAGTCGCTTAGTTGCCCCTTGATGTTCAATTGAGTAAGTTTTTGCCGCTGTACTCATCTTGCTAAGCTCAGCAGTATTTAATAGTAAGGCCTTTAGAGCTTCCTGCAATGTGATTGACTCGCCCCACAATAAGTCGCCCTCAATACGCTTTGCGGCACCGGCTTGGATTGCATCTAAGGAGGCCTGTTGAAAGTTGTATGTATGCTCACCCAAAAGAACGGGGCAGCCAGCAGCACAAGCTTCGATGAGATTTTGACCACCAAAGGGCAAGAGACTACCGCCCATCAATACTAAATCGGCAGCACTGTAATACATTGGCATTTCTCCCATCGAGTCACCCAAAACTACATCTAAGCGGCTGCAATCTTTTGGGGGTTCAAGCCACTCGGTGCGACGGCGAAACTTTAAACCAGTCGAATGAATGATATCGGCAACTTCTGTAAAGCGCTCAGGGTGGCGTGGCACCAAGCAAAGCAAGGGCTGAACCTCAAAAGAATTGCTCAGTAGTAAATCTTTCCAAGCCTTGAGAATAATTGCCTCTTCACCATCACGCGTACTGGCGGCACAGACCATCAAACGCTTACTAGTGTGTAGCTCCTGTCGCCATAGCTTGCCTTGCGCTACTAACTGAGTATCGAGAGGGATATCAAACTTGAGATTGCCAACGATGCTGATATTTTTTACACCAAGACTGCGGTAACGCTGGGCATCAAAATCTGTTTGCGCCAAGATACCTGCAAAGGCTTGAAAAAGTGAGCGGCCCGCTTTACCAAAATGATTTACGCGACTAGCGCTTCGCTGCGAGAGGCGCGCATTAACCAAGAACAAAGGCAGGCCGATTTCTGCACAACGAAAGACGACAGTTGGCCACGCTTCGGTCTCCATAAACAGCCCAAGCTTTGGCTTAAATGTATTTAGAAAATGTTCAACTGACCAACACAGGTCATAAGGCAAATACACCTGCCGTATCTGGCCAGAAGTAATTTCTTTGGCAAAGAGTTGCTTGCCAGTACGACGGCCATTTAAAGTCATATGCGTTAGCAAAATCGTTTCGCCTCTCGCTAGATAAGCCTCGATTAATGACTGAGCAGCACGGGTCTCTCCGACTGATACTGCATGGATCCAAATGGATCCTTGAAGAATAGGTTTTTCGTATCCAAAGCCAAGACGCTCAGGAATGTGGTGCATATACGCAAAAGAATGGCGCGCGCGCCATGCTAAGCGAACAAAAGCCAATGGCAATAAGAGATGCCATAGCAATTGATAAACAGTAAACCAGATTAGGGGACGTTGCCCGTAATCTGAAGCGGAGCTCACGCTCACTTTTTGAGGCGTTCGGTCAATTCAACCGCCTTACCTAAATATGTAGATGGAGTCATTTCAAGTAAACGTGCTTTAGCATCTTCCGGAATCTTCAAGCCACGGATGAAATTTTGTAAATCTGCTTGATTAATCCCTTTGCCACGGGTCAAGTCTTTTAATTGCTCATAGGGATTTTCAATACCATAGCGACGCATCACAGTTTGTACTGGCTCAGCCAACACTTCCCAGCACGCATCTAAATCTGCGGCAATCGCTGCGTGATTTACTTCCAGCTTACCAAGGCCACGCAAGGCGCTGTCATAAGCCAATACGCTGTGACCAAATGCTGGGCCCAAATTACGGAGAACTGTTGAGTCAGTGAGGTCGCGCTGCCAACGAGAAATGGGTAACTTTTCTGCAAGGTGACGGAGTATTGCATTGGCAACGCCTAAGTTACCCTCGGAGTTTTCAAAGTCAATTGGGTTAACTTTATGTGGCATGGTAGATGAACCAATTTCGCCAGCCTTAGTGCGCTGCTTAAAATACCCTACAGAAATATAAGCCCAGAAATCTCGGTCCATATCCAAAAGAACCGTGTTGGCACGGGCAATGGCATCAAACAACTGTGCCATACCATCGTGGGGCTCAATCTGAATGGTGTAAGGATTGAAAGTGAGGCCAAGACGCTTCTCCACTACATTTTTAGAAAAGCCCTCCCAGTCAAAGTCAGGATAAGCAGATAGATGTGCATTGTAATTACCCACAGCACCATTCATCTTGCCAAGTAATGGTGCTGCAACAATGGAGTCGATTGCACGCTCTAAACGTTTTGCGATATTAGCAATTTCTTTACCAAGTGTGCTCGGTGATGCAGGTTGTCCATGTGTACGTGATAACAAGGGAACCTTAGCATTTTCAAGGGCGAGCTTGGTTAATGTCTCAAGTACTTTTCTGAGTTGCGGCAAGAGTACTTCATCACGTGCACCGCGCAACATCAAGCCATGCGAGGTGTTATTAATGTCTTCGGAAGTACAAGCAAAGTGAATGAACTCACTAGCCTTTAATAAATCGGGGCGACTGGCAACTTTCTCTTTTAAAAAATATTCAACTGCTTTGACGTCATGGTTAGTAATAGCTTCAATATCTTTAATACGCTGTGCATCAGCATCAGAAAAACTTTCTGGGAGAGATAACAAGAAAGCTTCGTCGGCCGCACTGATTTTTGGCACATCAGGAAGTCCAGCCGCTGCCAATGCTAGTAACCAATGAATTTCCACAAAGACGCGCTGACGCATAAAAGCCGCCTCAGACAGCCAAGGACGCAAGGTATCTAACTTTCCGGCATAACGGCCGTCTAAGGGAGAAAGGGCATTTAGGGTAGAAAGCGGCTGACTCACGAGTATTGCCTTTGCATTGAATATGACATAAAACCTAATTTTAATGCGTTCCGAGGTAAAGCGCGCCCCCATTAGGGTCGCTATACTGTGGCCTATGAAACTAATCGGATCCCTTACTAGCCCCTACGTACGCAAAGTACGCATCGTTTTTTCAGAGAAAAAGGTTGATGTTGACCTCGAATTAGAGAACGTTTGGGCGGCAGACACCAAAATAGCCAATTCCAACCCTTTGGGGAAGGTTCCCTGCCTCATTCTGGACGATGGCGAGGCTCTCTATGACTCTCGGGTTATCGCCGAATACGCTGATGCCCTAAGCCCAGTGAGCAAGCTCATTCCAGTTGATAGCCGCGAGCGTGCAAGCGTGAAAACCTGGGAAGCCTTGGCGGACGGAATTATGGATGCTGGTATTTTGGCCCGTCTAGAGCGCACATGGCGCCCAGCCGACCAACAAAGCTCAGCTTGGGTCGATCGGCAGATGGGCAAGATCCAGACTTCCCTGCGTCAAATGTCAGAAACATTAGGCGGGAATGCTTGGTGTCGTGGCAACCAAATAACACT